>SKEP01000101.1_pt1 | contig 61062 bp, 58 predicted proteins | sample 4826901 | NCBI WGS metagenome assembly SKEP01 (sample SAMN11008806, study PRJNA524170) | human gut metagenome | biome: Human fecal sample; material: Feces; isolation source: fecal sample from pouch patient p4, p43, p49, p54, p55 | host: Homo sapiens | place: Israel: Tel-Aviv | collected 2014-03-20
CCTAAATGGCGTCCCATCAGGGGAAATGAAGACTGTATGAACATTAATAAGATCAGTGCAAAGATGATAAAAGGCTGTGATGCAGAAGCTGCCTGCAGGGAACTGAGTGAGTATTATGACATTATCCGTCATGAGAGTGGTTCAGGGATTGCGGGAACCACCATTGAACTTGTCCCAAAGGGCTTTAACAAGGCAGTGGGGATTTCGGCGGTGTGCAGACTCTTTGATGTTCCGTGGGAGGATACGATCGTGTTTGGAGACAGTAATAATGCTCTTGCCATGGTTGAATATGCAGCGGTGAAGGTTGCCATGGGAAACGGTTCAGAGAAAATAAAAGCTCTGGCTGATCATATTACTCAGGATATGTTCCATTATGGAATCAGAAACGGACTGGAATATCTGAAGCTGATATAAACACAAAAAACCTGGGATCAGATGAGTCCCAGGCTTTTGCATATATAGAGCCAGATTGTCATGGTAAAGGAGCTTAACAGAGTGGTAGTCATAACCACACCGGAAGTAAAATCGCCGTCATACTTCATGTTTTTGGCCATGATATAACAGCTTACAGTAGTGGCAGAACCAAGCATGATAATGATCGCAACCAGCATATCATGGGAAAATCCCAGAAGCACAGCCAGTGGAAGAAATACAGCTTCATATCCCACAAGCTTCAGAAAGGTACATGCGATCAGTGGCTTCGGCCTTGCGAATGCCTTGCCGAATTTCAGTGCACCGCCCATAGCCATCAGGCCAAGAGGAGTAGCGGTTTTTCCAAGATTGTTTACTGCGGTATCCAATATCGTCGGCATGGGCAGATGAAGCAGTGACCATATGGTGCCGGTGAGAATACCCAGGATGATAGGATTGGTCGCAATACCTTTCAGAGTTTTGATCAGTTTTGCGGTATCGAGTTTGCCGTCTCCTGGTGCGAACAGAGACAGAGTTGTAACTGCCATCACATTATAAAGAGGCACACTTCCGATGATCATAAGCGGCGCCATTCCTGCGTTTCCATAAAGATTCTGGATGATCGCAATGCCAAGGATCGCGGCACTGCTGCGGTAGGATGCCTGGATAAATTCACCCTGGATATTGCGTGGTTTCAGTAAATAGGATAAACCTGTGGAAATACCGATACTGATCAATGTTACGAAGAAACAGAATAATACGAATTTTGTGTTCCAGACGCTGGAAAAGTCAGATTTGGCAATATCAAGAAATAGAAGAGCAGGAAGTGCAGCATTAAATACAAATTTATTCAGCCTGCTGACAAACGCATCATCAAAAAGCCCGATCTTCCGGAAAAACAGTCCAAGAAGAAGGGTGAGAAAAATGGGAATAGTGGCATTCAGACAGAAAACCAGATTTTCCATAATAAAAAAATCCTCCTTTAATTAATATAAAGTAGCACAATAATTATAATCCTTTGCCTGTAATTGTCAAACAGGGATTTCTGTGATATTCTAAAATATATTAAATTTTTTGCTGCTGTACCGCAAAGAGGCTGGCAGCAGGTTTCCGGAGGATGTCATGAAATATGGGAAAATACGAATAGAAGACGGATATCTTGTTTTTACCAGACATATGATGATCAACAGTCTTCCCTGTAAGGATATCGTGTGGGCATATCTGCGAAGAGAAGGAGCGGAGGACAGCGATATCAAACAGGTGAGTGTGAACTATCTGGTGATCATTACAAGAAGAAAGAAAAGATACAAATTTGACATGACAGAACGGGAGGTTCATGAGTGCATAAAACTTCTGCGGGCACTTAATCCTGATATGGCTACAGGATTTCCAAAAGGAAGCAGGATCGTTCTGCAGAGTCTTCCTAATACCAGGGATCTGGGAGCGATTATTACCAGGGACGGACGGCATATCCTTCCAAGGCGTCTGCTGCGAAGCGGAGAACTCTATCATATCTCCAGATTCGATAAAGAGGTACTGGAGGAATCTTATAATCTGAAAAAAGTAATCGATCTGAGGTCAGATCTGGAACGCAGGAAAAAACCGGATATGATCATGGCAGGGGTGGAATATTATCACATCCCTGTTATGGACGAAGCAGTTCCGGGTTTTGCACTGCCGGAAGATATTAAGAGTCTTCTGAAAAGACTGCCGGATGATCCTGAGAAATACATAAAGAAGAAATATGAAGAGGCGTGCAAAGATCAATTCGTGGTCAAACAGTATGCCAGATTCATAGATGTGATCTATCGCAATGAGGCTGGAGCTGTTTTATGGCACTGCGGATCAGGAAAAGACCGTACAGGCCTGGGGACTGCCCTCCTTCTCCTGCTGCTGGGAGCAGAAGAGGAAACAATCATGCAGGATTATATGCGTACTAACGAATATCTGGCAGGAGAACTTCAGTATATGCAGCGTCTGGCACAGACCTGGGAAGATATACCCAGAGGAGCTGACAGAAAACTGGCTGCCCTGTATCAGGTGAAAGAAGAATATCTGGAAACAGCGTTTATGACCATAAAAAAAGAATATGGAACCCAGGAGCGTTTTTTCCGCAATGGACTGTATCTGAAGCCAAAGATGATTAGCGAACTGAAAGATAAATATCTGATCTGAAAAAATGTATAAATATTCATTGAAAAACATAATTGGTTTGACCAAAAATAACATTGACAAAATCGGGATTATTGATATAATGGTAACCATACGAGCTATTTATTATATTAACGTGTTGAAAGAAAGCACGTTGGAAGCAGGTGGATTATGCAGAAGAGAGTATTATCCCTGTTGGTAGATAACACTGCAGGCGTGACCACACGTGTGTCTGGATTGTTCAGCCGTCGTGGTTATAACATCGACAGCATTACCGGAGGTGTGACAGCAGATGAACGCTTTTCCAGAATTACCGTTGTGTGCAGCGGGGATGAACTGATTCTGGAGCAGATCACTCATCAGCTTGCCAAGCTTGTAGATGTAAGGGATATTAAGATTCTTGAACCGGACAACAGTGTCTGCCATGAGCTGCTGATGATCAAGGTCGCAGCCAGACCGGAGCAGAGACAGGGAATCATTTCCATAGCAGATGTATTCCATGCGAAGGTGGCAGATGTGAGCAAGGGTTCACTGATCCTGGAGATGACAGGAAATCACAATAAGCTGGAGGCATTTATTGATCTTATGAGAGGCTATGAGATCCTGGAGATGGCCAGAACAGGTGTGACCGGACTTTCCAGAGGATCCGATGATGTAACGTTCTTATAAGAATGTTACAGCAGGGAAGAATTATTACATATTTATATTATACAGTTTGCTAGGGGGCATCCCTTAACGATAAATTTTTTTACGATTAGTAGGAGGAAAATAAAATGGCTAACAAGATTTTTTATCAGGAAGATTGCAATTTAAGCTTACTGGATGGCAAGAAAATTGCAATTATTGGATACGGAAGCCAGGGACATGCACATGCTCTGAACTTAAAGGATTCCGGATGTGATGTCATTATCGGTCTGTACGAAGGCAGCAAATCCTGGAAGAGAGCTGAAGAGCAGGGCTTTAAGGTATATACAGCAGCAGAAGCAGCTAAACAGGCTGATATCATCATGATTCTTATCAACGATGAGTTACAGGCTAAACTTTACAAAGAATCCATCGAGCCAAACCTTGAAGAAGGTAACATGTTAATGTTCGCTCATGGCTTCAATATTCATTTTGGATGCATCAAACCACCAAAGAATGTTGATGTTACAATGATCGCTCCGAAAGCACCTGGCCACACAGTAAGAAGTGAGTATCAGGCTGGAAAAGGAACACCTTGCCTGATCGCTGTAGAGCAGGATTACACAGGAAAAGCTCAGGATCTTGCACTTGCATATGGTCTTGGAATCGGCGGAGCAAGAGCTGGTCTTCTTGAAACTACATTCCGTGTAGAAACAGAGACAGACCTCTTCGGTGAGCAGGCTGTACTTTGCGGTGGTGTTTGTGCTCTTATGCAGGCTGGTTTCGAAACACTTGTTGAAGCTGGTTATGACCCAAGAAACGCATACTTCGAGTGCATCCATGAAATGAAACTGATCGTAGACCTGATCTATCAGTCAGGATTTGCCGGAATGAGATATTCTATCTCCAACACAGCTGAATACGGCGATTACATCACAGGACCTAAGATCATCACAGAAGATACAAAGAAAGCTATGAAGAAGATCCTTTCTGATATCCAGGATGGTACATTTGCGAAAGACTTCTTACTTGATATGTCTGATGCAGGTGCACAGGTTCACTTCAAAGCTATGAGAAAGAAAGCTGCTGAACATCAGTCTGAAAAAGTTGGCGAAGAAATCCGTAAACTTTACAGCTGGAATGGCGAAGACAAACTTATCAACAACTAATCTGAACAGGATTAAATTAAAATCCCCCGCTGATGGCGGGGGATTTTTTTGAAGATTCCGTCCTGAAAGAAACTGGAAAACAAAAAAGACGATCAGTTATAATTCGATAAGCTGTCCTTTTTCCACATCGTATTTACAGTGTTTGCCATTTTCTGAAATAAACGGCTGATAGGTATCGGTTCTGTTATCTTTCAGATAAACGATACCGGTAGCGATCATCTCAACTAATGAGAAACGCTCACTGAGACTGGAGATCCATTTGTAGGTTTTGTTTCCGGAGGAATCTGTCATGATCATGTTATAGGCTTTTCCATCTTCAGTTGCTTCCAGGGAGAAGTACACTTTCTCCGCTTTCTCAGGTGCATCGAAAACCTGGCTGGTGATATAGGAAGAGAAGTTGGTCTCTACGAATTCGCGGAAAGATTTCATATTGTAAGTGATCTTGGAAACCTCATCCGTGATCTTATCTCCACGTTCCAGACGTGTTTTGATGATCGTCAGTACTTCTACAGTCCAGTTGATAAAAGAAATACTTTCATAGTTCATGCTCTCCATCAGCTCTGAAATCAGATTCTTAGACAGAACATTAGAGCGCACCGCTTCGTCATAAAGTTCTTTGTTCATAATGTTTTCCCTCTTTTTCTTATTTTGTGATTCCGCACGATTGTGATGTCAGTAATCACCTGGCATCTTTGTAAACATAATTATAAAACTCTATATTGCAAAATGCAATAAAAAGTAGGAATATAGATAATATATTTGTGAAAAACAGATAAAATTTTGATAACCGAAAACAGAAAGGAAGGATAAAATGGAAATAAGAGAAGAATTTATCTCTGGATTTTGCAGAACCTGCAACGGAGGACAGACCGTCTGCTGTGAATATGAGAAAAATGAAGCAGGGGAGTGGAAACTGACATTTATGGACTGTGCACATGAAAGATGTGTAAATACAGTCAGCTGTGAGATATTCAGGGAAGCCAATGAAAAACAGGATTAACAGGCGGGATTAATAAACAGCCCGGAAGTGACTGCACAGGAGAGAGTATAACCGTGCAGAAATCATTTACGGACTGCGTATAAGAGATATTATTTGTTGACATCAATATAGCTGTAAAGCGTATATTTGGAAATTCCGAAGTAGTTTGCCACCTTATCTCCGGATTTGGTAATAAGAAAAGCACCTGCGTCATTGAGAAACTGGATCGCAGTTACTTTATCCTCTTTATTCATAAGGGGAACTGGTTTGCCCACCAAAGCTACAGATTCCTCGATCAGGTGATCCAGAAGGTCATTGACACTGTGTGTGATCTCTTTCGGTTTTTCTTCTTTGTTTTCCGGGGTGATGAGGGCATGCAGGGCAGAATCGATCATGGTAAGTTTCGTGATATCGTAGTTGATTCCGAATACATAGTGCAGAGAACCATCGTCATCTCTTATGTAAGAGGTACTGCATTTGAGAATTTTGCCATCTGAGGTTTTCATCAGGTATCCGGTGTGGTCCTGTGGACCATCCACTTTCTGGTTACGGATGGCATCGAAAACGGCGTTGGAAGGGCCATCTCCTATATCACGGTTTGTAACATGGCCATTAATAATATATACAATAGAATGTTCCGGTTCTGCAGTTTTCAGGTCATGGATCACTACTTCACAGTCTGGCCCGAACTGGGAAGCAATATCAGCAGCAATCTGCTTTAAGACAGTAAGACGTCCCATAAAATTCCTCCTCTCATAATATACGTCTTAAAATAGAACTTTTTTTATCTTAACATAAAAAGAAAAAAATAGAAAGACGGGAAAACAAAAATTAATATGATAACCTAAAAAATTATGGTTTCTGTGTGAAATAATTGAATGACAGCAGGAAAGGTGGTATATTTTTTTCATACATAAGATGCCAAAAGAAAGGAGTGTCGGGCTGTGAGATATTTATTAAAAAATGGCACAGTTGTATCGGCAGAACAGTCTGTACAGGCAGATGTTCTGATCGAGGGAGAGAAGATCATAGGTGTAGGAAAGGGTCTTGATGAAAATGGTGCGGAAGTGATCGATGTCAGCGGCAAACTTCTTTTCCCGGGATTTATAGACGGTCATACACATTTTGACCTGGAAGTGGCAGGAACTGTTACTGCGGATGATTTCGAAACAGGAACCAGGGCTGCTATTGCGGGAGGAACCACACTGGTGATCGATTATGCGTCTCAGGACAAAGGCGGACATACATTGAAGGAAGGTCTGGAGAAATGGCACAGAAAGGCAGATGGCAAATGCTCCTGTGATTATTCTTTTCATATGTCTGTAGTAGAATGGAATGAAGAAACAGAAAAAGAAATCGAAGATATGATCCGTGAAGGAATCACCAGTTTTAAACTGTATATGACTTATCCGGCCATGATCGTAAATGATTCTGATCTGTATAAGATCATAAAGAAGCTTAACGAATGTGGGTGCTTTGCAGGAGTGCACTGTGAAAATGCAGGAGTGATCGATGCGCTGATCGCGGAAGCGAAGAAGGAAGGAAGAACCGGCCCGGAGAATCATCCGCTGGTAAGACCGGATACCATGGAAGCGGAAGCTGTACACAGACTTCTGGCAATTGCAGGGGAAGCGAAAGCACCGGTTATGATCGTTCATCTGACAAACAGAAAAGCGTTTGAAGAAGTAATGAGAGCGCGGATGAACGGACAGAAGGTATATGCGGAAACCTGTCCTCAGTATCTGCTTCTGGATGACAGTGTTTACTCCAGACCGGATTTCGAAGGGGCGAAATATGTCTGTGCACCTCCGATCCGTAAGAAAGAAGACCAGGATTGCCTGTGGAAGGCTTTGGCAAACGGAGAGATCCAGACGGTTGCCACAGACCAGTGCAGTTTTACCATGGAGCAGAAGAGACTGGGAAAGGATGATTTCACCAAGATTCCGGGAGGTCTGCCGGGAGTTCAGACAAGAGGTACCCTACTTTATACTTACGGTGTTCGAACAGGAAAGATCACGAAAGAGCAGATGTGCGGACTTCTGAGTGAAAATGCAGCCAGACTCTATGGAGTATATCCCAGAAAAGGTGTGATCCGTCAGGGTAGCGATGCAGATATTGTAGTCTTTGACCCGGAGAAAGAGAGTGTGATCTCTGCGAAAACCCATCTGTACAACACAGACAATAATCCGTATGAGGGATTTGCACTTCATGGAGATATAGAACAGGTATTTCTCCGTGGACAGCAGGTAGTGCAGGATGGCAAAGTAATCCGGGAAAAAACAGGAACCTATATCAAACGCGGAAAAAATCAGTTATACTAGAAAACAGTAAAATAATAAATTTATAAAAGAGAGGAATAACTATGAAACATGAGGTAAATGCATTGGGCAAGCAATGCCCGATCCCGGTCGTAATGACAAAGAAAGTAATTGACGGTGCAACTATCGGTGACGAGATTACAGTGCTTGTAGATAATGAAACTGCTGTTAAGAATCTCAGCAGACTGGCGAATAAAACGGGCTGTTCCTTTGTATCAGAGAAACTGGAAGAAAAGAAATATCAGGTAAAACTGGAAGTACAGACCCAACAGAAGGGAGAACCTGTAGAAGAGGAATTCGTATGTGACACTCATAAGAAAGTTACAGTTGCAGTGATCTCTTCCAATGTCATGGGAAACGGAGATGACGAGCTGGGGGGCATTCTTATTAAAGGATTCCTGTATGCTCTTTCCCAGATGGAGACTCATCCAGATACCATCCTCTTTTATAATGGAGGGGCGAAACTTACTACAGAAGGATCAGCCAGCTTAGAAGATCTGAAGAAGATGGAAGAAGAAGGAGTGGAAATCCTTACCTGCGGAACCTGTCTGAAACATTATGGACTTATGGATAAGCTCCAGGTGGGAAAAGTTACGGATATGTATACCATTGCAGAACGGATGATGGGGGCAGACAAGATTATCCGCCCGTAGTAAATCTGATACCAGTGTGGAATGATGAGAGGGCAAAAAGAGGGACCTGATAACAAGGTCCCTACAATTTTACAGGTCAATACTGATATTTTGTTCTTTGATATTGTGTTTCTTTGCATAGCCGGTCAGGATCATGGTCAGGGCACCATCTCCTGTTACGTTGCAGGCTGTGCCGAAGCTGTCCTGAAGTGCGAAGATTGTCAGCATAAGGGCAGTACCGGAATCTCCGAATTTCAGGATTCCTGTGATAATACCCAGGGAAGCCATGACGGTTCCTCCTGGAACACCGGGAGCACCGATGGCAAAAACACCAAGAAGAACACAGAATAAAACCATAGTTCCAGGTGCGGGGACAGCTCCGTAAAGAATCTTGGAGATCGTCATGCAGAAGAAAACTTCTGTCAGAACAGAACCACACAGATGAATATTGGCGAACAATGGGATTCCGAACTGTACCATATCCTTACGAAGCGGTTTGGCTTTGCCTGCACACTGCAGTGCAACTGCCAGGGTAGCAGCTGAAGACATGGTTCCTACAGCTGTCAGATAGGCAGGTCCGTAATGTCTGATGACTTCCATAGGATTCACACCGGAATAAACGCCTGCGATCACATACAGAAGGGTCATCCAGATAAAATGTCCTGCCAGTACGATCAGGATAACCTTCAAAAAGACAGGAAGCTGTCTGGTAATGGTTCCTTCATAGGCCAGGGAGCAGAATGTCAGTCCGATAAACAGTGGAAGGATCGGAATGATCGCTCTTGATACAATGGAAAGCACGATCTTCTGGAATTCTTCCAGAAGGGATGCAGTGAGTTTGGCACTGGTCCAGGCAGCAGCAAGACCCAGCATGACAGAAAGCACCAGGGCACTCATAACAGGCATGATCTGCGGAATGGAAAGTTCGAAAACCACATCCGGCAAAGTTTTCAGCTTGTCAGCAGTGGAGCTGATGGACAGATGCGGGATCAGCACATATCCGGACAGTGCAGAGAATAAAGCAGCTCCTAGTGAGGAAGCATAGGCAATACAGACTGCCACGCCAAGCATGCGGGAAGCATGGCTTCCAAGTTTGGTGATGGATGGTGCGATAAAGCCAATGATGATCAGCGGCACACAGAAATTGATCAGCTGTCCAAGAATATATTTCAAAGTGACAACAATATTCAAAGCGGCTGTGGTAATGGCAGTCTCGTTTGAGAGATTCAGAAGGAGACCGAATCCGATACCAAGCGCAACGCCTACCAGAAGCTTAAATGGCAGACTGTGGAAAAATTTGTTTTTTTTCATAATAATTCCCCCTTTTATGACGATTATAATATAAATCAGAGAAAACCTCAATGAAATATTGCTGATAGACAAGGAGTTTGGCAAATGTACGAAAAGATTTATCACTTATTAGAAAAAACAGGACGTGTGAAAACTGCTATGGTCATAAGCGGCACACATAAAGGCAGAAAATGTCTGATCGGACAGGATGGCTGCCGCTCTTTTGATGGAACAGAGTCGGAGGATTTCTGGACAGAATATGAGGCAGAGCTTATGAACTGTCAGGACACAATGGTTTTGCATGGCAAAGAAGACATATTTGTAGAAATCTATGCCAAAAATCCCCGGCTGATCATCCTGGGAGGAGGCCATGTTTCCCAGCCTGTAGCCCAGATCTGTAAAATGCTTGGATTTCATATTACAGTTATGGATGACAGAGAGGAATTTGCAACGAGGGAGAGATTTCCGGAGGCAGACTGTCTCATCACAGACAGTTTCGAAGAATTATCAGAGAGGATCCCGGAATATGAAAATGCGTATTATGTGATCGTGACCAGAGGACACCTGGGAGACAGTACCTGTGCCAGACAGATCTTAAAACGTCCGTATTCTTATCTGGGGATGATCGGCAGCAAAAATAAAGTCAAACTTACCCGTGACAAGCTGCTGAAAGAAGGATACACAGAAAACCAGCTGAATACGGTCCATGCACCTATAGGAATCCCTCTGGGAGGCCAGATGCCTGCTGAGATCGCAGTAAGCATTGCAGCAGAGATCGTCAGGGAAAAAAATAAATATAAGATCTCTTATGTAGATGAAACTGTGGAGCAGGCTGTCAGGGAGAAAAAACAGGGCGTGATGATGACTATTATTTCCAAATCAGGTTCTTCACCGAGAGGAACCGGAAGTAAGATGTTTCTGGATCAGGAAGGCAGGTCATACGGAAGCGTTGGCGGCGGAAATGTGGAATTTCAGGCATTAAAGCACGCACCTGAGGCTGCCAGCACAGAGGTGGTCAGATATAATCTTTCCAACCAGGGAGGAGCAAACCTGGGAATGATCTGCGGAGGTCAGGTAGAAATCTTATTTGAGTGTGTGTAATTTGTGTGCTGTAAGATAAAACTTGCATATTGAGGTAGAATCGTGTATATTAAAGGTTAAGCGAATGTAAAAGCAGAATGGAAAACAGAATAAAATTCCTTCTGTTCTGAAAAAGGAGGATTCTTACTTATGAAAAAATCACTTTGGATGTTTCTGGTGCTGGGTCTTGCATTTGCAGTTCAGGGATGTGGATTTGACCCGACCATAGATTCCAGCGTTATGATCGTAAAAGTTACCCCAACACCGGAGGCAACTACAACGCCGGAGGTTACCCCAACACCGGAAGCAACTCCAACACCGGAGGTTACCACAGAACAGACAGCCAGTGGAGTCAATGTAGAAGTAAAAGAGGGAACTTACTATGCAGCATCCGAGCTGAATCTTCGTTCTGATGCAAGTGCAGATGCAGATCTGGTTGCAAGTGTGGCATCCGGAACTGAATTAAAGAGTACAGGTGTATGTGACAATGGATGGATCCGTGTGGATTATAACGGACAGACCTGCTATGCAAGCGGTGACTATGTGACAACATCCGCTCCGGCAGGAGATGCTTCAGCAGAAGCAGATACCTCTGCAGAGGAAACAGCTGAATAATTGTAAAGAAAAAGGAAACCCCGTCTGGCAAGCTGGAAAACAGTTGCAGATGGGGTTTTGTGATACAGGTATATTGACAGGACAGGGATTACTGAGGATATACCAGTCTGTCCGGTTTGATATCGTAGAGAACTTCCTTCAGGTATTTATCGGCCAGATATTTGGCCATGTTCAGGTTCATATCCAGATAATTTCCGCAGTCTTTCGCAGAAGCCCCCGGAACCTCTCCTTCGAAATCACGGATAAATTCAAAGGTCTCGATCATAAGAGAAACGATGTCTTTAGATTCATAATCTCCATTTAAAAGAAGATAGTTTCCGGTCCGGCATCCCATAGGTCCCCAGTAAATCATTTTCGGGCCGAATTCTTTATGGTTTCTCAGAAAAGTAGCTGCCAGATGTTCAATGGTGTGAAGTTCTGCTGTATTCATCACAGGTTCTTCATTAGGGGAGGTCATGCGGATATCAAAAGTTGTGATCACGCTGTCTCCGGCTTTGTCCTTACGGGATACATAAACCCCTGGCTGTAATTTGATGTGGTCTATGGTAAAACTTGTAATTTTTTCCAATTGGGATTCCTCACTTTCTTAAGTATCTGCCTGTTATTTTAACAGGTATTTGACTTTATTTCAATAGAATGGTAGATTATGAGGATAACTCTGAACATTCTGTGAAAAGGATTGTTTTTTTATGATTACAGTTTATAATTAAAAGAAGCTGGTACATCGTTTTCGAAATAACTATGTACCAGTAAAAATGTGGAGGTAAGATTTAATGAAAAGAAAAGTTCTGGCAGCACTTTGCGTAACTGCTGTTTCAGCAAGTCTGCTCGCAGGCTGTGGAAGCAATGAAAAGGCAGAGGATACAACTAAGACAGAAGATGTGGCTGAGGATAAAGATACCGCAGATCAGGAAAGTGGAAGTACAGAGGATACAGACACATCATCAGATAATGTAGCTACTGAAGAAGAAGCAAAAGAAGCCGGTTTCTCTGACGGTGAGGACAGTACAGAGGATACAGATGCGAAGACTACAGAGGATGAGAAAGAGAATACTTCCAGTGTTCTCCTTGACACATCCAGGGAACTGACAGGCACTCATCATGCAGAAATCGAAGTGAGGGATTATGGAACCATTGATGTGGAACTGGATGCAGATGAAGCCCCGGTTACAGTGACCAACTTCGTGAAGCTTGCACAGGAAGGATTTTATGACGGACTGACTTTCCACCGCATTATTGATGGATTTATGATCCAGGGTGGAGATCCTAACGGTGATGGAACAGGCGGATCCGATGAGAACATCAAGGGAGAATTCAGCAGCAATGGTGTAGAGAATAATATTTCCCATACAAGAGGAACCATCTCCATGGCAAGGGCAACGGATCCTGACAGCGGAAGTTCACAGTTCTTTATCGTTCAGGCAGACAGTACATATCTGGATGGAGATTATGCAGGATTCGGACATGTAACAGACGGTATGGATGTGGTAGATAAGATCAGCCAGGATGCCAAACCTACAGATAATAACGGATCTATTGCAAAAGATCAGCAGCCTGTGATCGAATCCATTAAGATCATTGACTGACAGGGGCATACAATACAGGAACATTTGGGAATAAATAAGAAGTCTGTACTGAAAATCAAGGAGAAGGTTTTCAGTACAGACTTTTTTTGTGCAGCAAAAAAACTGTTGCAGACTCAGTGAAGCCGGATGACCAGAACCGGGATGGGCGGATTGTTGGGACGGTTGTAGTAGTCGCTGCGGATCACCAGATAGTTGTGGGAATCCAGTTTTTTCAGCCAGGTCAAAAGAGCATCCCGTTCTTCAAATCCGGAGTCTCCGCCACTGTAAATACACAGAGAAAGAAGACCTCCCTTTTTCAGAAGAGTGAGAGACTGTTCCAGTGCCTGGATGCTGGTTTCAGAACGGGTAGCCAGGGAATGATCCCCGCCTGGAAGATACCCGAAGTTAAAAACAATACAGCTTACACTGTCAGGCTTTACGTGATCAGCCATATGGGTGTGGGATTCCAGAAACAGGGTGTAATTGGCAGGGGCATTTTCACGGAGAAGCTTCTGACGGGCAGCCTGCAATGCCTGTTCCTGAATATCGAAGGCCAATACCTGACCGTCCGGGCCTGCTAGGCGGGAGAGAAGCAGGGTATCATTGCCATTTCCCATCGTGGCATCGATACAGATGTCTCCTTCTTTTACCTGTTCTTCTATAAATCTGGAACACCATTGTGTGATCTGATAATTTTTCATGATAAATTCTCCTAGATAAAAATATTGGATATGACATCTATAGTTTAATGCTTTTGGACGCAACACTCAACTATAAATATGTTTGTAAATAAAAACAAATCCCATCTTGCAATTATAATGCATGGCAGGTTATAATAAAGCGATATGAATTTTCTGGAAAAGAGGAGAGAAAGATGCTGGAAGGAAAGACAGTATTACTGGGAGTAACAGGCAGTATTGCCGCATATAAGATTGCATATCTGGCAAGTGCACTGAAGAAACGTCATGCAGATGTTCATGTACTGATGACCAGAAATGCCACCAATTTTATTAATCCCATTACATTTGAGAGTCTGACCGGAAACAAGTGTTTGGTGGATACCTTTGACCGGAATTTCCAGTTTCAGGTGGAGCATGTATCTATTGCGAAGAAAGCAGACGTGGTGATGATCGCCCCTGCCAGTGCCAATGTGATCGGCAAGCTGGCGCATGGCATTGCTGATGATATGCTCACTACCACCATCATGGCATGTAAATGTAAGAAATTCATTTCTCCAGCCATGAATACCAATATGTTTGAAAACCCTGTTGTACAGGATAATCTGAAGATCCTGGAGCATTACGGATATGAAGTGATCGCTCCTGCCAGCGGATATCTGGCATGCGGAGATACAGGAGCCGGTAAGATGCCGGAACCGGAAACTCTGCTTGCTTATATTGAGAGAGAGATCGCCTGGGAGAAGGATCTGGCAGGCAAAAAGATCCTGGTTACAGCAGGACCTACACAGGAAGCAATTGATCCTGTACGTTATATCACCAACCATTCTTCGGGAAAAATGGGCTATGCCATTGCGAAGGTGGCCATGCTTCGTGGAGCAGATGTTACGCTGGTCAGCGGACGTACTGCTATCGAACCGCCTCTTTTCGTAAAAACAGTACCTGTAGTGACTGCCAGGGATATGTATGAGGCAGTTACTTCTGTCAGTGATGAACAGGACGTTATCATCAAGGCAGCAGCAGTAGCTGATTACAGACCTGCCTGCGTAAGCTCTGAGAAAGTAAAAAAGAGCGATGGTCAGATGTCCATGGAACTGGAGAGAACCGATGATATCCTGAAATACCTGGGAGAACATAAAAGACCTGGACAGTTTTTGTGCGGATTTTCCATGGAGACCCAGAATATGCTCAGTAATTCCAGAGCCAAGCTTACAAAGAAGAACCTGGATATGGTGGCAGCTAATAATGTAAAGACAAAAGGTGCCGGATTCCAGGGAGATACCAATGTGCTGACTCTGATTACACAGGATGAGGAAGTGTCACTCCCGCTTATGAGCAAGGAGGATGCAGCCGCGAAGATCCTGGATAAAATTCTTATGTTATACCCCAAATAACCAACACCGTATTGTATCCGAAGAAGGGATGGGGTCCCTCATACGGAACAGTAACAAGGAGGAAAAAATGAAAACAAAAAAATTTACAACCACTCAACTTACCATGCTTGGATTAATGGCAGCAGTCCTGATGCTTATGGCCTACACACCACTGGGCTATCTGAACATCGGACCTCTGGCAATCTCTTTTAATGTGATCCCTGTTGCGATCAGTGCAGTAGTTCTCGGACCTGTAGGAGGAGCAGTGGCAGGCGCGATCTTCGGACTGACCAGTTTCGGACAGTGTATCGGAATCGGCGGAACCAGTGCAATGGGTGCCATGCTCTTTAGCATTAATCCGGTTCTTGCCTTTCTTCAGAGATTTGTGCCTCGTCTTCTTGATGGTATCTGCCTTGGATTTATTTATAAGGCTATACGTAAGAAGACAAATATGTATGTATCCTGTGCAGTGACCGGATTCTTTTCCGCGTTTCTGAATACATTATTCTTTATGGCAGCCCTGGTAGGACTGTTCGGAAATACAGAATATGTACAGGGACTGATGGGTGGAAGAAATGTGATCATCGGCTGCTGCATGATGGTAGGAATCAATGCTGTATGTGAGATGATCTCTTCTACAGTGATCACTGGTGCAGTGGGAGCGGCACTTTCCAAAGCGCATCTGATTCCAGCAGCACAGAAAACAGACAGCAGTAAAGCAGTAAAAGCGGTTTAAATAGATGGCCGTACACAAAAAGCCAGTGGTCTTTTGTGTACGGCTGTTTCTAAAATTTTCAGACGGATTTGGAGATAAAAGGAATGATATTAGCAATCGACATTGGAAATACCAACATTGTAGTTGGATGTATTGATGATGAGAAAACATATTTTATAGAGCGTCTTTCCACAGTGCGCACGAAAACAGAACTGGAATATGCGGTGGATCTTAAAACAGTACTGGATATTTACCATATTAAGAAAACGGATATTGAAGGGTGTATTATCTCTTCTGTTGTTCCCCAGATTACAGATATTGCCAGACTTGCTGCTGAAAAGATCCTGAAGAAGGAGGTTATGGTGCTGGGTCCGGGAGTGAAAACAGGACTGAACATCATGATGGATAATCCGGGTCAGCTTGGTGCAGATATGGTAGCTGATGCGGTTGCAGGTCTTGCCAGTTACCCGGTTCCTTTTATCGTGATCGATATGGGAACTGCCACTACAGTATCTGTGGTAAATGATAAGAAACAGTATATAGGGGGAATGATCCTTCCAGGTGTGGGAGTGTCTCTGGATGCGCTTACTTCCAGAGCATCACAGCTCAGCGGGATCAGCATTGATGCACCGAAACATATTATCGGCAAGAATACCATCGAATGTATGAAGAGCGGTGTACTCTACAGCAATGCAGCAGCCCTGGATGGGATTGTGGAACGGATTGAAGAGGAACTGGGGCAGAGAACGACTGTCATAGCTACCGGAGGTCTGGCTAAGAAGATCGTATCCCACTGTAAGCGGGAGATCATTCTGGATGAGGATCTTCTTCTGAAAGGCCTGAGGGTCATTTACGAAAAGAACAAATAATAAAAGCAGGAGGTACTGATATGTTTGGACACAAAAAAGAAAAAGATGCCAGTGAACCTGTGATCCTTATGAATGTGGCCGGCAATTATGAGCTGGGACTTGTAAAAAGCATTCTGGAGGAACACCAGATCCCGTGCTTTATGCAGGATCATGCCACAGGGGGATATATGAGACTTTATGCGGCAAGCTCCCTCTATGGTACAGACATTTATGTGTCTCCAGCAGACCTGGACAGGGCCAGAGAACTTACTTCCGTGCTGGATCTGGAGCATCCGGTGGAAATATCCGAGGAGGAGCTTGCACAGGAAGCCCTTGCTGCGGGAAAAGAAGAGGAAGAAGTCTGAACTAGAAAGCAAAGCGAAAATCATCAGGAACCGGTGCTGTGAAAAGCATCGGTTTTTTTGTGACCGGATGGATGAATTCCAGCTGAAAAGAGTGCAGGGGCTGTCTCTGGATCCGGCTGTAATCCTGGTTATACAGATAATCCCCGGGAAGGGGATGGCCGATATACTTCATGTGAACACGAATCTGGTGGGTACGCCCTGTTTCTAGATGAAGTTCCATAAGTGAATAGCGGGTACCTGTGGCAAGCCGCTCGTAATGAGTGATAGCAGTTTCTCCTGTCAGGTAATTCACTTCCCTGGTGATCACAGAACCTTCCATTCGCGCAATGGGAGCATCTATGGTTCCGGATACGTCAGGAACACCGTCTACAAGTGCAAGATATGTTCTGCGGATCTGTCGCTTTTTCATCTGCACAGAGAGAATGGCAGCACTGAGAGGGTTTTTCGCAAGGATCAATGCTCCGGTGGTATCCCGGTCCAGCCGGTTGATACAGCGGTACACGAAATCTTCTCCTTTTTCTGCGAAATACCAGGCAATCCCATTGGCAAGGGTATTTTCATAATTTCCGGCAGAAGGGTGGACCGGCATTCCGGCAGGCTTATTGATCACAAGGATATCTTCATCTTCATAGAGGATGGACAGCTCCATTTCTGTGCGGATGATATTTTTTCCTGATTCTGTTTCGGGAACTGTGACCATCAGATGATCCCCGGGTTTAAGAACAGAACGTCCGAAGCCGCGGACTCCATTAAGAATGATGGTATTGGGAACATTTTTCATGGAACTTAGTATATGACGGGAAAATCCCTCTCGTTTCAGAAAATCCAGGATTGTAACAGCACCTGTATTTTCGGAAATAAAATATTCAATAATTCTCTGCATGTTGATCTATACACTTTCTTTGTTTTTCTGCAGATTAATGTAGCAGATTTCCCGGAATATCACAAGAAAAAATACAGATTATTCACTTGCATCTCATGAAATTAGGCGTATAATCAAAAAAAGAAATAAAATACTGGTGAGGGAAAATGAAAGAACAGCAACATATTTTTACAAACAAAATGCTCCGGAATCTGCTGGTTCCCGTGATCTTTGAACAGGTACTGAATTCTTTGATGGGAACAGTTGATACCATGATGGTCAGCAATGTAGGATCTGCGGCAATTTCTGCCGTATCTCTGGTGGATTCTATCAATGTGCTGGTGATCCAGGCGTTTTCGGCACTGGCAGCAGGAGGCGCCATCATTTGTTCACAGTACATAGGACAGAAGAACCACGAAATGGCAAATAAATCAGCCAGACAGGTACTGTTTATCATTACTGCCATATCTGTTGCAGTAACTGCGTTATGCCTGGCTTTCCGTATGCCCCTTCTGCAGTTTGTTTTCGGAAAAGTAGAAGCTGATGTTATGAATGCATCCAGGATTTACTTTTTCTATACAGCATTGTCTTTTCCGTTTATTGCTCTTTATGATGCAGGGGCATCCATATTCCGGTCCCAGGGGAATACCAGAGGACCGATGGTAGTTTCGGTGATATCCAATGTACTCAATATCAGCGGAAACGCTGTCCTGATCTGGGTATTTCATATGGGAGTGGCAGGAGCTGCCATTGCGACTCTGGCATCCAGGATCTTCTGTGCAGTGGTTGTACTGTGGCAACTGAGAATGGACAGACAGCCGATCGTGGTAAGAGATTATTATCAGATACGTCCGGATGGAAAAATGATCACCAGGATCCTTTCTCTGGGAATCCCATCAGGAGTAGAGAACAGCATGTTTCAGCTGGGAAAACTTGCCATCCAGTCTTCTGTATCTACCCTGGGAACGGTGGCGATCGCAGCCCAGGCCATGACCAATATCCTGGAGAACCTTAATGGTGTGGCTGCTATTGGCGTGGGGATCGGACTGATGACTGTGGTAGGCCAGTGCCTTGGAGCAGGCAGGAAGGATGAGGCTGTTTATTATATCAAGAAACTCAGTGTTCTTGCAGAGATCGTTATTATTGCAAGCTGCCTTCTTGTATTTGCCTTGGCCATTCCAATAACAAAACTGGGTGGAATGGAACCGGAAAGTGCCCAAATGTGCTTCCATATGGTGACCTGGATCACGATTGTCAAGCCAATCGTATGGGTAATGGGATTTGTTCCAGCATATGGTTTGAGAGCTGCCGGAGATGTAAAGTTTTCCATGATCACATCCTGTATCACTATGTGGGCGTTCAGATTTTGCCTTTGTGTATATCTTATCCGTTTCCAGGGGTTCGGCCCAATGGCAGTCTGGATTGGAATGTTTACTGACTGGGCCATAAGAGGGATTATTTTTGGAATCCGCTTCCACAGCAGGAAATGGCTTGACCATAAAGTAGTCTGACGGGATCTAAATACATTGACTTTTCTACATCAAGATTATATAATAATTCTCGGAAAATAACCCCAGAAAAGCATTGTATGAATTTTCAGGAGGGATTTTGTTGTACACAGAATCCCTCCTTTTGTGTAATGACATTTTATGTTATAACAAGTGATAAAGGAGCTACCATGAAGAACGGACTGGAAGATTACTATGTGATCCGTGGAAACAAAAAAATGCGATTCGGCTATACAACAGGTTCCTGCGCAGCAGCTGCATGCAGGGGCGCAGCAGAAATACTCTTAAGCGGAAAACGCCGGGAAACTGTACAGCTGATGACCCCGAAAGGGATCCTGCTCACGCTGGAACTGAAAGATATTCAGATAGAACCGGATAAAGTAACTTGTGCCATTCAGAAAGATGCCGGAGATGACCCGGATACGACCAATGGAATCCTGGTTTATGCATCTGTACATAAGAAAAAAGAGCCAGGTATTATCCTTGACGGAGGTATCGGCGTGGGAAGAGTCACCAAAGCGGGACTTTCCCAGAAGATCGGAGAGGCAGCCATCAACCCTGTGCCCAAGGCGATGATCCTGCGGGAAGCTTCGGAGACAGCTGAGAAATATGATTATGAGGGCGGTCTGGAGATTATCATTTCTGTTCCTGAAGGTGTAGAGATTGGAAAGAAAACATTTAACCCCCGTCTGGGAATCGTAGGGGGGATTTCAATCCTGGGAACATCCGGAATCGTGGAACCGATGAGTGAGGCGGCTCTTGTCCAGAGCATTCATGTGGAAATGAAGCAGCATTTTTTGCAGGGAGAGGAATATATTCTGGTCACACCTGGAAACTATGGTGCGGATTACCTGAGAGAACACATGGATCTTCCTTATGAGAAGAACATTAAATGCAGCAACTATGTAGGGGAAACCATAGATATGGCCGTCGATATGGGAATTAAGGGAATTCTTTTTATCGCCCATATCGGGAAATTTGTAAAGGTAGCTGCCGGAATTATGAATACCCATTCACACAGTGCCGACGGCAGGATGGAAATTCTGGCATCCAATGCCATCCGCGCAGGCGCTCCCCTGGAGTGTGCAAAGGAAATTCTGGATGCATCTACCACAGATGAAGCACTGGATATTCTGGAGAGATACCAGATGCGGCAGGGGACAATGAAAGAAATCCTTGACAGGATTCAGTTTTATTTAAACCATAGATCTTATGAGCAGATTCTTCTGGGCGCAGTGATCTTTAACAATACATGCGGATATCTTGGACAGACTGCAGATGCCGCAGAACTGATAGAGAAGATCGGCGCACAGAATGAAAAAATATCAGGTAGACAACAAATATAATTCACAGGAAATCAACTCACCAAAGGAGGAAAAGAGTATGGTACATTTTGTAGGAGCAGGTCCGGGAGCACCGGATCTTATCACAGTAAGAGGTAAAAAATATCTGGAAGAAGCCGATGTGGTCATTTACGCCGGATCTCTGGTAAATCCCAAACTTCTTGAATATACAAAGGATATCTGCACCATTCATAACAGTGCCAGGATGACCTTGGAAGAAGTGATCCATGTAATTGAGAAAGCAGAAGCAGAGGGGAAAACGACAGTTCGTCTCCACACTGGAGATCCATGTATCTATGGTGCGATCCGTGAGCAGATGGACATTCTGGATGAGAAGAACATTGCCTATGATTACTGTCCGGGAGTCAGTGCATTCTGCGGTGCTGCAAGTGCCCTGAACCTGGAATATACGCTGCCGGATATTTCCCAGAGTGTGATCATCACCCGTATGGAAGGCAGAACTCCGGTTCCTTCCAAAGAGAGCATCCAGTCCTTTGCTGCACATCAGGCAACCATGGTGGTATTCTTAAGTACAGGAATGCTGGAAGAACTGAGCAGACGACTGATCGAGGGCGGTTACACAGAGAATACACCTGCAGCCATCGTATATAAAGCAACCTGGCCGGAGCAGAAGACTTTTGTCTGCACAGTAGGAACCCTTGCAAAGACAGCAGCAGAGAACAATATTACAAAGACAGCCCTGATGATCATTGGAGATACCGTGGCAGCCGGACATTACGACCGCTCAAAACTGTATGATCCGGAATTTACAACAGAATTTCGTGAGGCAACAAAGTCCAAAACTCATCATTCATAAATCAGTCTGGACAGAATTTTGCTGTGGAGAGAGAAAATGAAAATCGCACTTATTTGTTTCAGCCTTACCGGACAGGAAACCGGAGAGAAATTATGCTGTGGCCTGGAGAAAGCAGGTATAACGGCTGTACTTGCTAAAAAAAGTAAATATCTGCCGGATTCTATAAAGGTCAGCACTTCTGCCTGGGCAGGGAAAAAATTTCCTGATTCTGATGCACTGATCTTCATCGGTGCCACCGGGATCGCAGTCCGCAGTATTGCACCGTATGTGGCGTCGAAGAAATCAGATCCTGCGGTACTGGTGATCGATGAGTGCGGACGATTCGTGATCTCGCTTTTATCCGGACATCTGGGAGGTGCCAATGAACTGGCCCTGAAAGCGGCAGAGATCCTGCATGCAGTTCCAGTAGTAACAACAGCTACAGATCTGCATCAACGCTTTGCAGTAGATGTTTTTGCAAAAAAGAATTACTGCAGTATTTTTAATATGAAAGCTGCAAAAGAAGTCTCAGCAGCACTTCTGGCAGGGAAGAATGTAGGATTTTACAGCGAATTTCCTGTAGAGGGAAAGTTACCGGAAGGTCTGGTTTTATGTGATGAATATGGAAAACCTGTCAGGCATGCGCAGGACGATATTCTGAAGGATGAAGAGAGCTTTGGAGGCTGTGGCGATTTATGCAGAAATACAGGCAGCATCATGGCAGATGAAGCAAAGACAGACTGCGGGGTAGCAGTTACTGTGCATACGTCATGCAGACCTTTTCCATCTACCACCCAGGTAGTTCCCAAATGTCTGACACTGGGCATGGGATGCCGCAAGGGCAAGGACGCAGAGGGAATTGCAGAAGCTGCACAGAAAGTTTTGGACAGATCCGGATTATATAAAGAAGCATTTGAACAGATCGCCAGCATTGATTTGAAGAAGGATGAACAGGGGATTTTGTCATTATCAGAAAACTGGCAGATCCCGTTTGTCACATATACAGAAAATGAACTGAAACAGGTGCCGGGAGAATTTACCCCTTCACCTTTTGTAAAGAAGATCACAGGTGTGGACAATGTCTGTGAGAGAAGCGCAGTCCTTGCCAGCGGCAATGGCAGTCTGCTTCAGAAGAAACATGGAGAAAATGGTGTGACTACAGCAGTAGCAGCCAGAGAATGGAGGATACATTTTGAGTAAAATATATGTAATCGGAATCGGCCCGGGAGCTTATGACCAGATGACAGGCAAAGCGATCCGTGCAATGAACGAAAGTGATGCGATCATCGGATATACCGTATATGTTGACCTGGTAAAAGAATACTTCCCGGGAAAAGAATTTATGACTACACCGATGAAGAAAGAAGTAGACCGCTGTGTCCTTGCTTTCGAGGAAGCAAAGAAAGGCAAAACAGTTTCCATGATCTGCAGTGGTGATGCCGGAGTTTACGGTATGGCAGGCCTGATGTATGAGGTGGGGGTCAATTATCCGGAAACAGAACTTGAGATCATCCCGGGTGTAACTGCAGCGACAGGTGGAGCAGCAGTTCTTGGGGCACCGTTGATCCATGATTTCTGCCTGATCAGTTTAAGCGATCTTCTTACCCCTTGGGAAAAGATCGAGACAAGACTTCTGGCGGCAGCACAGGCGGATTTCGTAGTATGTCTGTATAACCCGTCAAGCAAGAAACGTCATGACTATCTGCAGAAAGCCTGTGATCTGATGATGAAATACAAATCACCGGATACCATCTGCGGTACAGTTTCCAATATCGCAAGAGAAGGTGAGGAAGCTCATGTAATGACTTTAAAAGAGCTGAGAGATACACAGGTAGACATGTTTACCACTGTATTTATCGGAAATTCTCAGACAAAAGAACTGAACCACAAGATGGTAACACCGAGAGGATATAAGAATGTATAAAGTTCTTGTTTTTGCAGGAACCACAGAAGGGTATGAAATCTGCCGGTTCCTGGCAGATCATCAGGTACAGACCATGGGATTTGCTGCTACAGAATACGGTGGCAAGTCCCTTACAGAAAATGAATATCTCACCGTACAGACCGGAAGACTGGACGAAGCAGCCATGGAGCAGGTTTTCGCTCAGGAGAAGCCGGAGATGGTGCTGGATGCCACTCACCCTTATGCAGCGGAAGTAACAGGAAATATCCGCACAGCCTGCGAGAAAACACAGACACCTTACAGAAGAGTGCTGCGTGAATCCGGCAGCCATGAGGAGAAAGCTGTTTATGTGGAGAGTGTTCAGGCGGCAGCTCAATATCTGGATCAGACACAGGGAAATGTGCTGCTTACAACAGGAAGTAAGGAACTGGTAGGTTTTACTGGGATGAAAGATTATCAGGAACGCCTCTATGCCAGAGTCCTTTCTTTGCCGAATGTAATGCAGGCCTGCGCAGAGCTTGGATTTGAGGGAAAACATCTCATCGGAATGCAGGGACCTTTTTCCAGAGAATTAAATGCGGCAATGCTGAGGCAGTATCACTGTAAATATCTGGTGACAAAGGATACAGGAAAGGCAGGCGGTTTTCAGGATAAGATTGATGCTGCTCTGGAATGTGATGCAGTTCCTGTGATCATCGGACGTCCCCTGAAAGAAGAGGGGATGTCAGTGAAAGAATGTAAGAGATTTCTGACAGAACAGTTCTTACTGATCCATCAGCCACATATCACACTTCTGGGAATCGGAATGGGAAGCCCTGAAATGCTCACTGTACAGGGAAAGAACAGCCTGGATCAGGCAGATCTTCTGATCGGGGCCAGAAGAATGGTAGATTCTGTGAGACGTCCTGGGCAGGATGCATTTATAGAATACAGAAGCCAGGAGATCAAAGATTATATTGATTCGCACCCGGAATATAACAATATCGTGATCGTATTGTCCGGAGATGTAGGTTTCTATAGTGGAGCTAAGAAACTTCTGGATGTATTGCAGCAGAACAGATTGGCACAGGGTACAACGCAACCGGAAATTCAGGTTCAGTGCGGGATTTCTTCTGTAGTGTATTTCATGTCAAGGATCGGACTCTCCTGGGATGATGCAAAGATTGTCAGTGCCCATGGCAGGGGATGTAATCTTATTTCGTATATTCGTAATGAGAAGAAAGTATTTGCCATTCTCGGGACTTCAGACGGCGTGGCTATTCTGGCGAAGAAACTGGTGGAATATGGTATGGGTAATGTGCTTCTCTATGTAGGAGAGAATCTGTCCTATGACAATGAGAAGATTTTTGTAAAGAAAGCAGATGAACTGACAGAATACACCGGAGATCCGTTGTCTGTCATCTGTGCGGTCAATGAAACTTGCGAAAAACGTCTGGAAACTCATGGGATCAGGGACGAAGAATTTATCAGAGGCAAAGCACCGATGACAAAGGAAGAGGTGCGTACCGTGTCTCTTTTCAAACTTCGCCTGACAGAAGATTCCATCTGCTATGATGTAGGAGCAGGAACCGGTTCTCTTTCCATAGAAATGGCACTCCGTGCGCATCAGGGTAAAGTCTGGGCCATTGAGAAGAAAGAGGATGCAGTAGAACTGATCCGCCAGAACAAGGTGAAATTTGCAGCCGACAATCTGGAAATTATCGAGGGACTTGCACCGGAAGCACTCACAGACCTCCCGGCACCAACCCATGCATTTATCGGCGGTTCTTCCGGAAATCTGAAAGAAATCGTAAGACTTCTGATCGAAAAGAATCCGCAGATCCGTATTGTGATCAATTGTATTACACTGGAAACCGTATCCGAAGCACTGGAAACAGCGAAAGAGTTCGGATTTGAAGAAAACGAGATCGTTCAGTTAAGTGCAGCACGTTCAAAGGCAATTGGACGTTATCATATGATGATGGGCGAGAATCCGATCTATATTATTACATTGCAGAATCCTCAGAAATAACTTAAGGAGAATCAGAATGAAGATTCCAAGAATATTGCTTGCAGCAGGAGCCAGCGGCAGCGGGAAGACATTGATTACCTGCGGCCTTCTGCAGGCGCTGGTCAACAGAAAAATGAAAGTGGCTTCTTTTAAATGTGGCCCGGACTACATAGATCCGATGTTTCACTCCAGAGTGATCGGAACGAAATCACGAAATCTGGACACTTTTTTTACAGATGGGGATACAACCAGATATCTTCTGGGTCGAAACGCAGCAGACTGTGATACTGCAGTGATGGAAGGCGTCATGGGCTTCTACGATGGTGTGGGTGGAATCTCCACCAGAGCAAGCGCTTATGATCTGGCAGACACTACGGACACGCCAGTGATCCTGATCGTAAACAGCAGAGGCATGAGCATTTCTCTGGCAGCTTATATCAAAGGCTTTCTGGAGTACAAAAAGAACAGCCATATCAAGGGTGTGATCTTTAACCAGATGTCTCCAATGCTTTATCCACGAATGAAGAAACTGGTGGAAGAGCAGCTTGGCGTCGAAGTCCTGGGATATGTGCCGAAAGTAGAGGACTGTGTGATTGAGAGCCGTCATCTGGGGCTTGTGCTTCCGGAGGAGATTGTGGATCTGAAAGAACGGCTGCAGAAACTGGCCGGAGTGCTGGAAGATACACTGGAGATCGACAGAATTCTCGCACTTGCGGAGAATGCACCGGATCTGAATGTACCGGGATCTCTGTCACAGAAGAATCCTGCATTTGATTTTTGCCTGCCGCAGAAATTACGGATCGGAATGGCGAAGGATGAGGCATTTTGTTTCTATTATGAAGATAATTTTCGCTTACTTCAGGAGATGGGGGCAGAACTGGTAGAATTCTCACCTGTTCATGATGCGCATCTTCCAAAAGATCTGGACGGAATACTGCTCTACGGAGGATATCCGGAATTAAACGGAGAAGCACTGGAACGAAATGAATCCATGAAAACAGAAATTGCACAGGCGATAAACAGTGGTATGCCATGTATGGCAGAGTGTGGCGGCTTCATGTACCTCCATGAACAGATGGAAGACATGGACGGAATCAGCCGCAAGACCTGCGGAGTAATTCCCGGAAAGTGTTTCCGAACTCCGAAACTGACAAGATTTGGATATATAACTCTGACAGCCGGACAGTCGGTATTTGGACAGAAAGCAGAAGAAATCGGAGAGATTCCGGCACATGAATTTCACTATTTTGATTCAGAAAACTGTGGTAATGATTTCCATGCAGCGAAACCCCTCAGTAAACGGGGCTGGGACTGCATTCACAGTACCGACAGTCTTCTGGCAGGATATCCGCATTTATATTATTATGGAAATCCTGGGATTCCGAGAGCATTTCTGCTTAAATGTATGGAATATCATAAAACCGGCAGAATATAAAAAATTTGTTATTGTTCATTCTGTGCAGGCAGCAGAGAGTGAACAGTGACAAAGATTTTATAACAGCATGTATGAAAAGTACATGAGAAGAGGGAGTTTTGTTTAAGTATGATTTATTACAGTATGGCCGCCCTTGGGGCAGGCTTTATCCTTGATCTCATCATAGGAGATCCCAGGTGGCTCTATCATCCGGTCTGCCTGATCGGAAATCTGATAGCATTTCTGGAGAAAATACTTCGGAAGATTTTTCCGAAAACCAATAAAGGCGAACTGGCAGCAGGTATTGTAGAAGTAATCCTTGTCTGCCTGTTCAGCGGCGGGATTCCATATCTGATCCTGCATTTTCTGTACGGAGTTTCTGTATGGGCGGGACTTGTGCTGGAAACTTTCTGGTGCTATCAGCTTCTGGCAACCAAATCTCTGAAAACAGAGAGTATGAAAGTTTATGACAGACTGAAGAACGGTACTCTGGATGAGGCACGTTATGCAGTATCCATGATCGTTGGCCGTGACACACAGTCACTGACAGAAGAGGGAGTGACTAAAGCTGCAGTAGAGACAGTAGCGGAGAATTCCTCTGATGGGATCATAGCGCCGATGTTCTATATGGCTATCGGTGGCGTATGGCTGATGTTCCTTTACAAAGGGATCAATACCATGGATTCCATGTTGGGTTACAAGAATGATAAATATCTCTATTTCGGACGCTGTGCTGCGAAGCTGGATGATGTGGCGAATTTTATTCCTGCCAGAATTTCTGGATGGCTGATGGTTGCGGCAACGGTATTTGTAAAAATGGATACAAAGAATGCTGCTAAGATCTACCGTAGAGACAGAAGAAACCATGCAAGCCCAAATTCTGCACAGACAGAGGCGGCGATGGCAGGCGCGCTGGATGTACAGCTTGCCGGGAATGCTTATTATTTCGGAAAGCTTTATGAGAAGCCGACCATCGGGGATGCGATCCGCCCGGTAGAGGTGGAAGATATCAGACGTTCCAACCGTCTGCTCTATGCAACTGCAATTCTTGGCGTTGTAGTATTTCTGTTGATTGGTATAGGTGTACGTTTTCTTGTTTTATAGGAAATGGAATTACTTCGCAGACGGGCAGTATTTTTTGGCTTTTAAGACAGGGAGATAACAATGACGAAGCATATACATGGCGGCGATGTTTACAAATATAATCATTGCCTGGATTTCTCGGCGAACTGTAATCCGCTGGGAACGCCGCAGAGTGTGAAACAGGCGATCATAGACTGCGTGGATGATCTCGGTGATTATCCACGTGTAGGATGCGGCCCGCTACGGGAGGCGATCGCATCCTATGAACATACCAGGAAGGAATATCTGATCTGCGGAAACGGAGCAGCAGACCTTATTTTTTCTCTTTGCAGAGCGCAGAACCCGAAGAAAGCACTTTTACTGGCGCCGACCTTTGCGGAATATGAACAGGCACTGGTCAGTATGGGATGTGAGATCGCCAGATATTATCTGGAGGAACCGGTGGACTTCTGCGTGAAAGAAAATTATCTGCAGGTTCTGCAAAAGGAAAAACCGGATATTATTTTCCTGTGTAATCCCAATAATCCAACGGGAATTACCATGCACCGGGAACTTCTGGAAGGAATCCTGAGAAGCTGTGCAGAATCCGGGATATTTATGGTGGTAGATGAATGTTTTCTGGATTTTGTGAAAGAACCGGAGAAACATACACTTAAAGGAAAGCTGGCAGAATATCCCAATCTTTTTCTGCTGAAGGCCTTTACCAAACGTTACGCGATCCCGGGTGTGCGTCTGGGATATGGTTTCTGCTCGGACAGTAAGGTGCTGGAACGGATGGAGGCTGTGACCCAGCCGTGGAATGTGTCTACAGTGGCACAGCAGGCAGGACTTGCAGCACTTAAGGAAACAGAATATGTGGAAAAAGGCAGGCTGCTTATTTTCCGGGAGTCTGTATGGATGAAAGAGAAGATGGCACAGCTTGGACTGAAGGTATATCCGTCGGAGACCAATTACATCTTTTTTCATGGTCCGGCAGATCTGTTTGAAAGATGTGTGCCAAAGGGAATCCTGATCCGGGACTGCAGTAATTATCCGGGACTGGAAAAGGGATATTTCCGTGTTGCAGTGAAACTGCATGAGCAGAATGAGAAACTGATACAGGTACTGAATGAAGTGCTTGGTTAAGCGTACAGTAACCTGTGATACAGGAAAAGAGAGGAAACAAAGAGATGGCAAAAGCGATTATGGTGCAGGGCACAATGTCCAATGCAGGAAAAAGCCTTCTGGCAGCCGGCCTGTGCAGGATTTTTAAACAGGATGGCTACAGAGTGGCACCTTTTAAGTCACAGAACATGGCGCTGAACTCTTTTATCACAGAGGAAGGCCTAGAGATGGGCAGGGCGCAGGTCATGCAGGCAGAAGCGGCAGGAATCAAGCCGTCTGTACTGATGAACCCGATCCTTTTGAAACCTACTAATGATGTGGGTTCTCAGGTGATCGTAAATGGAGAAGTTCTTGGAACCATGAGTGCCAGAGACTATTTTAAGTATAAAAAGAAACTGGTGCCGGACATTATGAAAGCATATAATGCACTGGCAGCAGAGAATGACATTATCGTTATTGAAGGCGCGGGAAGCCCTGCAGAGATCAACCTGAAGACAGAAGATATTGTAAACATGGGAATGGCAAAGATGGCGAAAGCTCCGGTACTTTTGGTGGGAGATATTGACAGAGGCGGCGTCTTCGCACAGCTCATCGGTACGGTGGAGCTTCTGGAGGAAGATGAACGTCAGATGGTGAAAGGACTGATCATCAACAAATTCCGCGGGGATAAGACAATCCTTGATCCAGGTGTGGAGATGCTGGAGGAGAGAAGCCATATTCCGGTAGTGGGAGTAGCTCCTTATCTGGATATCCAGGTGGAAGATGAGGACAGCCTAACCGAACGTTTTGACAGGAAACAGGAAGTGGATCTGATCGATATCGCGGTGATCCGTGTGCCAAGGATTTCCAATTTCACAGATTTTAACCCGTTTGAAAGCATTCCAGGTGTATCTTTACGCTATGTACAGCATGTCAGTGAATTGAAAAATCCGGATATGATCATTCTGCCCGGAACGAAGAATACGATGGAAGATCTTCTCTGGATGAGGGTCAATGGCCTGGAAGCGACAGTACTTAAGGAAGCAGCAAGAGGAAAGATCATCTTCGGAATCTGCGGAGGTTATCAGATGCTAGGAGAAACTTTAAGCGATCCCCACCATGTAGAAGCAGGCGGAACCATCAAAGGAATGGGATTGCTGCCTATGGATACAGTCTTTGCAGAGAATAAGACAAGGACCAGAGTATCCGGGAAATTCCTGGATCTGGATGGAGAACTGGCAGCACTTTCCGGTGCAGAGCTGGAAGGATATGAAATCCATATGGGAGAGACGGTACTGAAAGAGAATGCAGGTCATTGTGTATCCATTGAAGACCATGTGTCAGGAGCTGTGAAAGAGGATGGTGCATATTGTAAAAATGTCTGCGGAACTTATGTGCATGGAGTTTTTGACAGAGAGGATGTGGCAGAAGCCATTGTCCGCGCGCTGGGAGAGAAGAAAGGTCTTGATGTGTCTGAGATGACGGGAGTTGATTTCGCGGCATTTAAAGAAACGCAGTATGATATTCTGGCAGCGGAACTTCGAAAACATCTGGATATGAAGAAAATTTATGACATATTAGAACAGGGGATCTGATACGACAGGATAGACAAATGCACATAATTGTTGTGTGACCATACGAGAAATCAGGGAGTTTGGGAGAGAAAAAATGAAAGTAGAACTTGAAAATGTAAAACCAATGGATATAGAGAAACGCAGTTTTGAGATCATCACCGAAGAGCTTGGTGATACGAAGCTGATTCCGGGAACAGAGCTGATCGTGAAGAGATGCATTCACACCAGTGCAGACTTTGATTATGCGAAGAACCTCTGTTTTTCCGAAGATGCGGTACAGAAAGCCATAGCAGCCATCAAAAATGGTGCCTGCATTGTGACAGATACCCATATGGCAGAATCCGGGATCAACAAGAGAGTACTTTCACGCTATGGTGGAGAAGTATTCTGCTTTATTTCTGACGAAGATGTAGCAGCTACAGCCAAAGCAAATGGAACGACAAGAGCTACTGCCAGCATGGACAAGGCGGCAGCCATGGGAAAGAAGCTGATCTTTGCCATCGGAAATGCTCCTACAGCTCTGGTACGTCTCTATGAACTTATTGAAGATAAAAAACTGGATCCGGAACTGATCATCGGTGTGCCGGTAGGGTTCGTAAATGTAGTGCAGTCCAAGGAACTGATCATGAGTGCGGATGTGCCCTATATTGTAGCCAGAGGAAGAAAAGGCGGCAGCAACATTGCAGCATGTATCTGCAATGCACTGCTTTATATGATCGATAATAACAGAGGTTATTAAAAAGAACGAAATGTGTAATTCAGGTCCCGGAACTGTCTGTGATCTCTTTCAGAAGACTACAGGCAGGTGGGAAATCCTGAACCGGCATGGAAGAACAGGAGAGGATCAGAGTGACTTTTCCAGGTGATTCCTGCAGAAGCTGAAGGCGCAGACCACGAGTCTGTGCTTTTTTTTCTAATTCTTTCCAGGTGAGGGAGGTGGAGAGGGTCAGGGCCAGACTGGTACCGGCGGCTCCGATCTGAAGAGGAACATCCTGTCCGAAAACTTTCTGAACTTCCTGTTTCAGGGATTTCAGTTTTAATGCGTAAAGTCTTTTCAGTCTGCGGGTCTGAGCTGCCAGATGTCCGTCGCGGATAAACTGGCACAGAGCGATCTGCTCGGCTTTGGAAGCGGTCTGGTTATAACGGGAAGCTTTCTGCCTGTAGAGCTTTGCCAGATCAGTGGGCAGTACCATAAAACTGATGCGGATAGAAGGAAGAAGAAGCCTGGAAAATGTTCCCAGATATACCACATTCTGCCCGCCTGCCAGACCGAAAAGGGAAGGAGTAGGTTTCTGAAGATATACGAATTCATTTTCGAAATCATCTTCAATGATCAGGCTGCCATGGGAAGAGGCGTAGTGAACCAGTTCCAGACGCCGGGATACGGGCATGATCTCACCCCATCTGGTCATATGTGCCGGTGAGACATAGATCACATGACAGTTTTTGTCACGGTAGTGGATCTGGAATCCATAGTCATCGAAAACAGAACTTCCCTGGATGAAAGAGGAATTGGGAAAGGAAACAGTCCGACAGCTTTTTAGAAGGGGGCAGAGGATGTGGAGAAGACTCTGGATTCCTGCTCCGATGACAATATCGTCAGCACTGCACAGAACATTTCTCCGTTCCCTGACATAGTCGGCCAGAACTTGACGCAGATCCTCTTCCCCCTGCGGCTCGCCATAAGAAAGAAGACGGTCATCCTGGCGCAGTGCACTTTTTATATAACGCCTCCACAGATCGAACCGAAAGCTTTCCCGGTCCACACCGGAGGATGCGAAGTCATAGCGATAGGAAAAGTCCTGGCGGGGTGTGTCAGAAACAGGGGGATGCTGTCTGGAAGCAATGTCTGTTACATAATAGCCGCTTTGAGCTCTGGAGATGATGTAGCCGTCTGCTGCAAGCTGAAGATAGGCGCTTTCGATGGTAGTGCGGCTGAGTTTCAGTTCCTGGGAACATTTGCGCAGAGAAGGCATTTTGCTTCCGGCAGGCAGCTTCTGAGCGGTGATCAGTTCCCGGTAATAATGATAAACTTCCAGATATAAATGTTCTTTTTTATGTTCTTTATTTAACAGAAGTTCCATAAGATGCCTCCTTGTATTATCATGAGTTTCAGGCTTTACCAGAGCAGTATACTAAAACTGTCCTCTGAAAAAATATAAAAACTGGATATATTCATATACACACTCTGGTGATATATTATTACACGATAAAAAAGAAAGCAAGAGGTAACATTGATTTGAAAAAGATCGCAGTCATTCATGACCTGTCCGGGCTGGGAAAATGTTCTCTGACAGCAGCGATTCCTGTAATTTCCGCCATGGGCGTACAGGCCTGTCCGCTGCCTACTGCAGTGCTGAGTAATCAGACAGGATACGGCTCTTTTTTCTGGGATGATTATACAGACCGCATGGAACAGATCATGAAAGAATGGAAAAAAATGGATTTTCGGCCTGATGGGCTTTATACAGGATTTCTGGCCGGGGATGAACAGGTGGAAGTGATCCTGAAATTTACAGAACTTTTCTGTACAGAGGAAACGCAGATCCTGATCGATCCGGTTATGGGAGACCAGGGAGCAGTTTATAAAACTTACTCATCAGCCTTATGTGAAAAAATGCGTACTCTTGTGAGAAAAGCAGATGTGATCACTCCCAATCTGACAGAAGCTCTTCTTCTTTTATACGGAGAAGAGGAGATGAAAAAAAGAATGAAAAGCTATGCCGGAATGAAGCGGGAACAGATGCTTGAAGAAATCCGGCAGATTGGTAAAACACTGGCAGGAGAATTTGATCTGAATTCCCTTGTGATCACAGGTGTGGATGTGGAAGAGGAAGACGGTATCCTGAAAATGGGAAATCTTGTGGTGGAAAACGGGGAAACCCGGTGGTTCTTTTCCATTAAAGAAGGAGGTAGTTATTCCGGAACAGGAGATTTGTTCGCATCTGTCCTGAGTGCGGGAATGGTAAAGGGAATTTCCATGAAGGTATGTGTGGAGAAAGCTATTGCATTTCTTTCCGGCGGGATCCACGATGCGGTGGTGGAAGGAACAGACCGCAATGATGGGATCTGCTTTGAGAAATATCTTGGTATGCTAACCGATCTGTAAGATTGGGAAATAAAAAGAGGAGGGATTTATTATGTCCGAAATAACATCAGCAAAAGAAAATGCGCAGAGCACAAGTACTGTAAAGAAGATCACGGCCACAGCAGTTATGGCTGCCCTGACTACTTTGATGACAGCCTATATTTTCCATATTCCGGTGGGAGTAAATGGCGGCTATGTTCATCTGGGCGATACCATGATCTATCTTGCAGCAGCATTTCTGCCTCTGCCTTATGCCTGTGCGGCGGGAGCCATCGGAGGAGGACTGGCTGACCTTCTGACAGCACCGGTATGGGCTCCGGCAACTATTATTATCAAAATGCTGATCTGTCTTCCGTTTTCTTCCAAAGGAAAGAAACTGGTGACTAAGAGAAATGTGATCGCATTGTTTCTTGCATTTATGATCTCAGCAACAGGATATTATGTAGCAGAGGGAATCATGTTTGGATTTACTGCTTCTTTCTTTACATCTGTCAGCGGAAGTATCGTACAGTCAGGTGGAAGTGCCATTATGTTTGTGATCATCGGTACTGCACTGGACAAGATCGGATTTAAGACCAATATTGCGAAATAAAAGAGGAACAGAAAATGACAACAGATATCATATACAGATATAAAAATCAGGTATATTTTAATATTACCAACAAATGTCCATGCAGATGCACGTTCTGCATCAGGAATACAGAGGATGCCATCGGTGAGGCGTCCAATCTCTGGTTTGATCATGAACCGAAACTGGAAGAAATTTATAAAGCCATTGATGAGTTTGATTTCACAGATTGTAATGAAGTGGTTTTCTGTGGATACGGAGAGCCGACGATGGCCCTTGAGAACCTGATCGCAGTAAGCAAATATGTCAGGGAAAGATATCCTTTCAGGATCAGACTGAACACAAACGGTCTTTCTGACCTGATCCATAATCGTTCCACAGCAGAAGAGATCTGTAAGGCAGTGGACAGCATTTCCATCAGCCTGAATATGCCGGATGCTGCATCTTACAACGAAATAGTACGTCCTACATATGGGGAAAAATCTTTCGAAGCCATGCTGAAATTTGCCAGGGACTGCAGAAAATATATCTCCGATGTGCGGTTCACAGTGGTAGATGTGATCGGAGAAGAGAAAGTGGAACAGAGTAAAGTTCTGGCTGAGAAAAACGGGATTCCGCTGAGAGTGAGAAAGTATTCACCGTGATCTTCGCATAATCCGGGACTGACAAAAGAATGGGTGAACCACCGACAGGATAAGATTCTGTCGGTGGTTCGTTTTTTTTGGTATGTATCTGTGGCAAGGTTTTTCATTGACATCTGAAGCGGAAATGTTTATGATTAGTTAAGGAAAATTCGTGTATATACACAGGAGATACGAAGGAGAAACGGATTATGGGTATTTCCATGATTGGAATCGATCATAACATGGCGCCTGTAGACATACGCGCTCTTTTTGCGTTTACAAAGAAAAGTGCAGGGGAAGCCATGGAAAAAATAAAAAGTTACAAAGGAATCTACGGATGTGTGATCCTGTCTACATGCAACCGTCTGGAAGTATGGGCCAGTGTGGACGAGGAAGAGGATGTGTGTCTTTATGACTGCGTCTGTCAGCTGAAAGGAATCAGTGATGATTCTTATCGTAATTATTTTGTGGAGAGGAAAGATGAGGAGGCGGTAGAGCATCTGTTCTATCTTACAAGTGGTCTGAAATCTCAGATCATAGGAGAAGATCAGATTCTCACACAGGTAAAAGATGCTCTGAATCTGGCACGGGAGAATTTCGCGGTGGACGGAGTTCTGGAGGTGCTGTTCCGTATGGCGGTCACAGCAGGAAAGAAGATCAAGACAGAGGTGCCTTTTTCCCATGGAAATCCTTCTGTGATCCACCAGGCAATCCAGTTTCTGGGACAGAAGGGATATTCCATGCAGGATAAGACCTGTATGGTCATCGGAAATGGTGAGATGGGGAAAGTGGCTGCCCAGGCACTGCGGGAAGCAGGTGCAGATGTGACAGTGACCATCCGCCAGTACAGAAGCGGAATTGTAAGCATTCCGGCAGGCTGCAAGAGAATCAATTACGGAGAACGAATGGAATATATTCCGGAATGTGATCTGGTAGTAAGTGCTACGGCAAGCCCGAATTTCACATTACGAAGAGAACTGTTTGAGGAGCTGGAGCTTTCAGGAGAACTGATCCTGATCGATCTGGCAGTGCCCAGGGATATTGAACCGTCCATAGGAAGCCTGGAGGGAATTACCCTTTATGATATGGACAGTTTTCGTATTGAGGAGATTCCGGCAGAGCTTCAGGAGAATCTGGAAGCAGCAGGAGCCATTGTCAGAGAGCAGATGGATGAATTTTTTCAGTGGCTGGATGGCAGGGATCTGATCCCGAGGATCCAGGAGATTAAAGAAGAGGCAGTGAATGACCTGAATCTCAGAATTGCGAAAATACTGAAAAAAACCCAAATGGATGAAGAGGACAGAGTAAATCTGGTACAGGCTGTGGATACAGCGGCGGGTAAGGTGGTAAATAAACTGATCTTTGGCCTGCGTGACAGCCTGAATCAGGAAGCGTTCCTTGAATGCGTGGCAGGACTGGAGAAAATATATGAAGAATAAGCCTTTTTTTCCCATGTTTATAGACTTATCAGATAAAAATATTGTTGTGGTAGGAGGCGGAAGCATTGCCACACGCAGAGTAAAAACATTGCTGGCATTTACCAGAAATATTAAGGTGGTGGCACCGAAGGTTACCACGGAAATGATGGAAATGGCGAAAGCGGGTTATGTGAAACTTACCGCCCGCCCTGTGAAACGGTCAGATTTTGCCATGGCATATATGGTGATCGCGGCTACCAATGATAGGAAATTAAATGATGAGATCCACAGGATCTGCAAGCAGGAAGGGATTTACGTAAACGTAGCTAGCGACAGGGATCAGTGTGATTTCTATTTTCCGGGCATTTATATGCAGGATGAGCTGGTAGTGGGGATCACAGCCAGCGGACTGAACCATAAGAAAGCCAGAAGGATCAGGGAAGAGATCCAGAAAGCCCTGGAAAAAGTGGCACAGGAGGATGACGAGGAAGATGACGACTAAAGCAATCATTGGCAGCAGGGAGAGCCAGCTTGCTGTTTTACAGAGTGAGATGGTAAAAGCCTACATAGAACAGCAGAATCCGGGAATGGAAATAGAGATTCTGACCATGAAGACTACCGGGGATATCATTCTGGACCGTACTCTGGACAAGGTAGGGGGCAAGGGCCTTTTTGTAAAAGAATTGGACAGGGCTTTGATGGATGGAAGAAGCAATCTTTCTGTACACAGTCTGAAAGACATGCCGATGGAAGTGCCGGAAGAACTTCCGCTGCTGGCTTTTTCGAAGAGAGAGGATCCGAGAGATGTTCTGGTATTTCCTGAAGGGATGACTGAACTGGATCCGGCGAAACCGCTGGGATGTTCCAGCTTAAGAAGAATCCTGCAGTTAAAGAAATTATATCCTGATATGGAAGTAAAGAGTATTCGCGGAAATCTGCAGACAAGACTGCGTAAGCTGGATGACGGAGAATATTCCGGACTGATCCTGGCTGCAGCAGGGCTGAAACGTCTGGGACTTGAGAAGAGGATCAACCGGTATTTTACACCGGATGAGATGATCCCGGCAGCAGGGCAGGGAATCCTGGCAGTGCAGGGACGTAAGAATCAGGATTACTCTTATCTGGATGGATACTGTGACAGGGATGCATGGATCGCAGGAAGTGCAGAGCGTGCTTATGTGAAATATCTGGATGGAGGATGTTCCTCTCCTGTAGCGGCATTTGCTGAGGTGAACGGGGATGAGATCTTTATCCGCGGGTTATATTACAGTGAAGCAACAGGTAAATGGATCACAGGACAGATAAAAGGCGCTGCTGATAATGGGGCAGAACTTGGTGTCACGCTTGCGAAGCAGCTCAAAGATGACTGTGAGAGGGGAGAATAAAAATGGCAGCAGGTAAAGTTTGGCTGGTTGGTGCAGGACCGGGAGATATCGGGCTCTTTACATTAAAGGGCGAGGCAGTTTTGCAGCAGGCAGATGTAGTGGTATATGACAGCCTGGTGGGTGAGGGAGTACTTGCAAGGATTCCGGAGCATGCCAGACTGATTAATGTAGGAAAGAGAGCAAGTCATCATACCATGGTGCAGGAGGATATCAATAAAGTCCTTCTGGAGGAAGCGCAGAAAGGAAACAAAGTCGTGAGACTTAAAGGCGGTGATCCGTTCCTCTTTGGCAGAGGCGGCGAGGAACTGGAACTTCTTTCCGAGAATGGGATTTCGTATGAGATCGTACCAGGAGTCACATCTCCGATCTCTGTTCCTGCTTATAATGGAATTCCGGTGACACACAGAGATTTCTGTTCTTCCCTGCATATTATTACAGGACATAAACGTGCAGGACAAACATATGACATTGATTTCAGGGCACTGACCCAGACAAAAGGAACGTTGGTGTTTCTGATGGGAATCGCTGCGCTGGAAGATATCTGTAAGGGACTTCTCAATGGAGGCATGGATCCGGATATGCCGGCAGCAGTGCTTCAGAAAGGAACGACTGCAGGACAGAAGCGTGTGGTTGCAACGGTAAGTACTCTGAATGCAGAAGTGGACAGACAGGGAATTGAGACACCTGCGATTATTGTTGTGGGAAAGGTGTGCTCACTGGCAGATAGATTTGCCTGGTATGAGAAACTTCCGCTGGCAGGCTGGAAAGTACTGGTGACAAGACCAAGACAGCATATTTCCAAGACAGCAGATCTGCTCCGCAAAAAAGGCGCAGAGGTGCTGGAACTGCCGTCTATCTGCACTGTGCCTGTAGAGGATAACAGCAGACTGTATGAGGCATTTGAGAAGCTGGCTGCCTATCAGTGGATCATTTTTACCAGCCCGGTAGGTGTGGAGATCTTTTTTGACGAGATGGACAGAAAAGAGATGGATGTGCGCAGTCTGGGACAGGCAAAGATCGCAGTGATCGGCGAGGGTACGAAGAAGAAACTGAAAGAACATCATCTTCTGGCAGATTTTGTGCCGAGTGTGTATGACGGAGAGACTCTGGGAACAGAAATTGCAAAAGAACTGCAGGGAGATGAGAAGATCCTGATTCCCAGGGCAGAAGCCGGAAATAAGAAGCTGACAGAACTGTTGGAACAGACAGGAGCCAAAGTAGATGATATTGCTACTTACACAACCTGCTATGAAAAGAGCAGACTGATCGATGAGAAGAAAGAATTCGAGACAGGCAGTGTGGACTGCGTGGTATTTACCAGTGCTTCTACTGTAAAGGGCTTTGTGGAGGGAACTCCGGGGCTTGATTATACATCTGTAAAGGCGGCATGTATCGGAAAGCAGACGAAAGCTGCTGCAGATGCATACGGAATGCAGACCCGGATGGCGAAAAAAGCAACTATTGAGAGTCTGATCGAATTAGTAGAAGAAATGAAACAGGAAAATTGTTGATAAAATATATTTTATATTTATTGCCTGAAATGAGATTTTGTCTGGCGTTTTGAAGCGATATTTATAAATACAAACAGAATTTATGGAATCGGGCAATAGCAGTAAAAGGAGCGAAAGAAACATGGACTTAATTCAGAGACCAAGAAGATTAAGAGGCAGCGAAAAGTTAAGAAAAATGGTAAGAGAGACAAGAATGGACAAGTCTTCCCTTATCTATCCGTTATTTGTAAAAGAGGGAACAGGGATCGAAGAAGAAATCCCGTCCATGGAAGGGCAGTACCGCTACAGTGTAGACCGCCTTCCATTTGAACTGGAACGTCTGCAGAATGCAGGTGTAAATAACATTATGCTGTTCGGTATCCCGGATCATAAGGATGAAGTAGGAAGTGGAGCATACGATCCCAACGGAATCGTGCAGAAAGCTTTAAGAGAAGCAAAGAAGCAGTTCCCGGATATGTACTATATTACTGATGTATGCATGTGCGAATACACTTCTCATGGTCACTGCGGAGTTCTCTGCGGTCATGATGTAAATAACGATGCCACACTGGAATTACTGGCCAAGACAGCTGTTTCCCATGTAGAGGCAGGTGCGGATATGGTTGCTCCGTCTGATATGATGGACGGACGTGTACGTGCGATCCGTGAAGCACTGGATGCAAATGGACATTATGAAGCGCCAATCATGTCTTATGCTGTAAAATATGCGTCGGCATTCTATGGCCCATTCCGTGATGCTGCAGGTTCTGCGCCGTCTTTTGGCGACAGAAAGAGCTATCAGATGGATTTCCACAACAGAAGAGAGGGCATGAAAGAGGCTCTCACAGATGTGGAAGAAGGAGCGGATATCATCATGGTAAAACCTGCCATGTCTTATCTGGATATGGTTTCCGAAGTTTCCAAGGCTGTAAATGTACCGGTTGCCACCTACAGTGTAAGCGGTGAGTATGCAATGGTAAAAGCTGCTGCAAAGATGGGCTGGATCGAGGAAGAACGTATCATGTGTGAGATGGCAGTCAGCGCTTACCGTGCAGGTGCACAGATTTATCTGACCTATTATGCGAAAGAACTTGCGAAATGTATGGATGAAGGGAGAATCGGCTGATGGGATTATCAGAGGAATTATTTGACAGAGCAGTGAAAGTGATCCCGGGCGGTGTAAACAGCCCGGTACGTGCCTATGGCCCGATCGGTATTGCACCGAGATTTATTGACCACGCAGATGGATGTTATATTTATGATGTTGAAGGAAATGAATATGTAGATTATATTGATTCCTGGGGACCGATGATCCTGGGACATAATTTCCCGGAAGTAAAGAAAAGCGTACTGAAGGCATGTGAAAAGGGTCTGAGTTTTGGCTGTGCTACTGCGATTGAAGTGGAGATGGCTGAGTTTATCTGCGACCATATTCCCCATGTGGACATGGTGCGTATGGTAAATTCCGGTACAGAGGCTGTTATGAGTGCAGTTCGTGTTGCCAGAGGATTTACAGGAAAGAATAAGATCATTAAATTTGCAGGATGCTATCATGGACACAGTGATGCTATGCTGGTAAGCGCAGGTTCCGGTGTAATGACAAGTGGTGTGCCTGACAGTGCAGGTGTGCCGAGAGGATGCACAGAGGATACTATGACAGCTGTTTATAATGATCTGGACAGTGTGCGTGCATTGCTGGAGCAGGCAGATGGCCAGACTGCAGCAGTGATCGTTGAGGCTGTGGGCGCGAATATGGGTGTGGTTCCACCGAAGAAGGGATTCCTTGAAGGGCTGAGAAAGCTTTGCGATGAGTATGGGGCGCTTCTAATCTTTGATGAAGTTATCACCGGTTTCCGTCTGGCTTTCGGTGGTGCTGCTGAATATTTCGGAGTGACACCGGATTTGGTTACTTACGGTAAGATCATTGGTGCAGGTATGCCGGTTGGTGCTTATGGTGGAAGAAGAGAGATCATGGAGCTGGTTTCACCGGTTGGTAAGGTTTACCAGGCTGGTACTTTAAGTGGTAATCCGATTGCGATGGCTGCAGGATTTACTCAGTTGAAGTATCTGTATGAGCATCAGGAGATTTATAAAGATCTGGAGAAGAAAGGGGAGAGACTTTACGGTGGTATGGAGAAGATCATGGTCGAGAAAGGTCTTCCTTATCATGTGAACCATGTGGCTTCTCTGGGAAGTCTGTTCTTTACGGAGCAGGAGGTTGTGGATTATACTTCTGCGAAGAGTGCGGATATTAAGGCGTTTTCTGAGTACTTTAAGGGGATGCTGGCACAGGGAATCCATCTGGCACCGTCTCAGTTTGAGGCGATGTTCCTTTCTGCTACACATACGGATGAGGTGATTGACAGGACGCTTGAGGCTGTTGGGAATTGTTTCAAATAAGAGTGAGAGAAAGCTGCTGTTTCAGAGATGGAACGGCAGCTTTTTTGGTAAAAGGGACGCTTGAAACAACCTGTTTTTCTTCCAGGCCGGGTTTCGTGAGCTGGAAGTCAGAGAAGTGGGACGTATTTGAGGGAGTGAAAAAAGATGGGGGTTGTTAGAAATAGGTAACTTTGGTTTTGGAAAAATACATAAAAGTGGTATGTGTTGTATTGTGAGGATTGGCAAAATGTGCTATAATATCGACATCATATGGCAGTGCCGGCCAGATTAAACGGGCAGTAAGACGCAAAGGACAGCAGGAGGCAAGAAGCATTATGAGTAAGAAAAAATATGTAGCCTATGTGGGTTGTTATACACATGGCTCTTCCAGACAGGGTATTCATGTTTATGATGTTGATGTGGAGAAGGGTGTTCTTACAGAACGCAGCAGTGTTGAAGTAAGCAATGCATCCCACATGGCTGTTTCAAAGAATGGTAAGTATCTTTATTCTATCGAGGATGAAGGTGTTGCAGTGTTTGAGCGTGATAAGAATGGTGATCTGTCACGTATCAACAGTGTGAATATTGATGGAATGAGAGGCTGTTTCCTTTCTACAGATGTTGATGGTAAGTATCTTTATGTTGCCGGATACCATGACGGTAAGGTGACCGTTGTACATACTCATAAGGACGGCAGACTTGGAAGTTTGATGGATGGCGTGTTCCATACAGGACTGGGAAGTGTTGCAGAGCGTAACTTCCGTCCACATGTAAACTGTGTCCGTCCCACACCGGATAACAAGTATCTCTGTGCAGTAGATAACGGGATTGACCAGGTGAAGATTTACCGTATTAATAAGCAGCGTGATAAGCTGGAACTTGTGGATATTCTGAGATGTCCGAGAGAAAGTGGTCCGCGTATTATCCGTTTCAGCGATGACGGTAAGTTTGCTTATATTCTTTTTGAACTCAGCAATGAGATCAAGTCATATAAGTATGATGGAACCGGTAAGACTCCGGAGTTTGAACTGATCCAGACCATTGAGACAACTGCGAAGAAGGATGTACATGATACGCATAACGCTGCATCCGGACTTTCTCTTGCAAATGACGGCAAACATCTTTTCTGTACAACAGCAGGTGAGGATACAGTTTCTATGTTTGAGCGTGATGAAGAGACTGGTATGCTGACAAGAAAGTTCACACTTCCGATCAGTGGTGAATATCCGAAGGATCTGGTACTTTTACCGGACGATAAGCATCTTGTACTGGCCAATCATGCAAGTAATACACTTACTACATTTACAGTGGATTATGAGAAAAACATTATTGTCATGAATGACAGACCGATCAAGATCACAGAACCGAACAGCATCAGGATCTGGGAAGTTCCGGAAGAATAATAAGCGCAGAATAAAAACCTCCGTCAGGACGAAAAGAAAGTCCTGATGGAGGTTTTTGCGTACAGGCATATGCACCTGTGTATTTTTTGAAGCGGGAATCTGCCTGGCGGTGTTTATTTGTCAGAGAGATAAAAGTCCCGTACTCTGTCCATCCGTGCACTCATGTTGGAGAAGAGGGCATCTGTCAGTGTGATGGCTGCCATGGATTCTACCACAACAACTGCTCTTGGGACAATGACCGGATCGTGGCGGCCGTGGATCTCCAGCGAGATAGATTCTCTGTCTTTGGTTATGGTCTGCTGTGGCTGACTGATGGATGGGGTAGGCTTAATGTGGGCACGGAGAATGATCTCACTGCCATCACTGATGCCGCCCATGATTCCCCCGGCATGGTTGGAGGTTTTGGCTACTGCACCGTCTTTTGCTGTGAATCCATCGTTGTCCTGTGAACCTCTGGAGGATGAAACTGCGATTCCGTCGCCGATTTCTACAGCCTTCACAGCACCTATGGACATTAGAGCCTGTGAAAGCATAGCGTCCAGCTTTCCGAAAACAGGATCTCCCAGACCCGCCGGGACACCGGTGATACGGCATTCTACCACACCGCCTGCGCTGTCCTGTTCTTTCATACATTTCTCCAGATATTCGCCTGCACGGGCTGCTGCATCTGCATCCGGCATATAAAAGGCATTCCGGCTGATCTGTTCCTGGTCAAAAGAAGAGATCTCCACAGGTCCGATAGACCTGGTATAGGTGCAGAAAGAAATATTTAGTTCCTTCAGGATCCGGGCAGCAATGGCACCGGCAGCTACACGGCCGATGGTTTCGCGCCCGGAAGATCTGCCACCTCCACGGTAATCGCGGAATCCGTATTTCTGGTCAAAAGTATAATCTGCATGCCCCGGGCGGTAGGAATATGCGATATTTCCATAATCCCTGGAACGCTGGTCTGTATTTTTTACCATCAGGGAGATGGGAGTGCCGGTAGTTTTCCCCTCGAAGACTCCGGAAAGGATTTCTACGAGATCGCCCTCTTTACGGGCCGTGGTATAACGGCTCTGGCCGGGTTTTCTTCTGTCAAGAAAAATCTGGATATCTTCCTCGCAGAGAGGAAGGCCTGCAGGACATCCGTCCACAACAGCTCCAAGTGCCTTGCCGTGGGATTCCCCCCAGGTGGTGACTGTAAATTTATTTCCAAATGATGACTGATTCATAGGTTCTGGTCTGTTCCTTTCTTTCACTTTGTCATAGTATAGCTTTATTATATCTAAGTGTAAAAGTTTTGTAAACCGGAACCATTGGAATTGACAAAAATTCATGTACAAATTATAATGAATGTTGTGTCTTTGGGCATCTTTACAGAAGAATGCCCGATGAGGGGAAATCAGGAGTAGAAGGGAAGTGTGGATCGTGGTAAGGATTTTTAAGACAATTGACAGCTCTATCCATGAGATACAGGAACCACAGGAGGGCTGCTGGATCGCATTGACCAATCCTACAGCAACAGAGATTTTTGAAATTTCAGAGCAGTTCGGGATAGAGGTAGACGATTTACGTGCACCTTTGGATGAAGAAGAACGTTCCCGTATAGAAGTGGAAGATAATTATACGTTGATCCTTGCAGATGTACCTGCGATAGAAGAACGAAATGAAAAGGACTGGTATGTGACCATTCCTCTTGGTATCATTGTCACCCAGAAGATGATCTTTACCGTTTGTCTGGAAGATACTCAGGTTCTGACCAGGTTCATGGAAGGCAGGGTAAGGAACTTCTTTACTTATATGAAAACACGTTTTATCCTGCAGATCCTGTACAGGAATGCCAGTATGTATCTGCGGTATCTGCGTATCATAGATAAGAAAAGTGAACAGATAGAGGAGAAACTTCATTTATCCACCAGGAATCAGGAGCTGATGGAGCTGCTGGAACTGGAGAAGTCACTGGTTTACTTTACAACCTCTCTGCGGTCCAATGAAATGGTTCTGGAGAAGCTGATGAAGGTTGAGAGTATCAAGAAATATCCAGAGGATACAGAACTTCTGGAGGATGTAATCATCGAGAACAAGCAGGCTATCGAGATGGCGAATATTTACAGTGGAATCTTAAGCAGCATGATGGGAACCTTTGCTTCGGTTATTTCCAATAACTTGAATATCGTTATGAAGGTCCTGGCTGTCATCACCATTGTAATGAGTATCCCGACGATCGTATTCAGTGCATATGGAATGAACGTAAGTGCTGCGGGAATGCCGTTTTCCGGGACGCCCTGGGGATTTCTGATCATTATCATCCTGTCCATTGTGGTAAGTATCATTGCAGCGATATTTCTTTCCAAGAAGAAATTTTTCTAATCTGTTTATGGCAAAGGAGAATTATGAAATTTATTGACAAACTGGAACGAAAATTTGGAAAATATGGAATTGAAAACCTGACGATCTATATCATAGTCAGTTATGTACTGGGATATGCGTTGATGATACTGAATCCCAGTGTGCTGTCCATGCTCAGCCTGAATGTAACGAAGATCCTGCACGGACAGATCTGGAGACTGATCACCTGGGTTATTTATCCACCGAGCACGTCATCTACTATCTGGTTTGTGATCGCGATCCTGTTTTTTTATTATCCTATCAGTGCATCACTGGAGCGGACATGGGGCTCATTCCGATTTACACTGTATATTTTATCGGGAATCGTATTTACAGTGATTTCCGCATTTATTTTATATTTTCTCACAGGTGGAGTGCTGGATGCCTATTTAAATGGTGCACAGTTCTCTACCTATTATATCAGTCTTTCCATTTTCCTTGCATATGCCCTGACCTATCCGGATATGCAGGTAATGCTTTATTTCGTGATCCCGATCAGGATGAAATGGATGGCTGTTGTGTATGTATTGATTGTAGCTTATGAGATTGTCAGATATTTTATGAATGGTGCATGGTTTATGGCACTTCCGGTGATCGCATCACTGCTGAACTTTATTATCTTTTTCTTTGGAACCCGAAATATGAACCGGTATAATCCGAAAGAGATCCACAGAAGAAATAAGTTTAAAAAAGCGGTAAATCCGGGAAGCAAGACGGTTCCGTTCCGTAATGGCAGTGAGGGTATCACCAAGCATAAATGTGCTGTCTGCGGACGTACGGAGAAGGATGATCCGAACCTGGAATTTCGTTTCTGTTCCAAATGCAACGGAAACTACGAGTACTGCCAGGATCATTTATATACACATATACACAAGAAATAAGAGGAGAATACTTTATCAGGAGGAGAACACGTTATTATGAAGAAAGTACCATTTGTCACACTGGAAAAGCTTCAGGAAATTACTGCACAGTTTCCTACACCTTTTCATCTTTATGATGAAAAAGGAATCCGCGAAAATGCAAAGGCAGTAAAGGAAGCATTCGCATGGAATAAAGGATTTAAGGAATTTTTTGCAGTAAAGGCAACTCCCAATCCATATCTGATCCAGATCCTTCAGGAGTATGGCTGCGGCTGCGACTGTTCATCCATGACAGAGCTGATGATGTCAAAGGCTATCGGTTGCAAAGAGGGAGATATCATGTTTTCCTCCAATGATACACCGGAAGAAGAATTTAAATATGCCAATGAGATCGGCGGTATCATCAATCTGGATGATATTACTCATATTAAAAGTCTGGAGAAGGCTGTAGGATATATTCCGAAAGTGATCAGCTGCCGTTACAATCCGGGCGGGGTATTCAAAATCAGCAATGATATCATGGATAATCCGGGAGATGCCAAATATGGTATGACAACAGAACAGATTTTTGAAGCATTTAAGACTCTTAAAGCAAAAGGTGCTGAAGAATTTGGTATCCATTCTTTTCTTGCAAGTAATACAGTGACAAATGATTATTATCCGATGCTCGCAAAAGAACTGTTTGAACTGGCCGTGAAACTTCAGAAAGAAACAGGTGCTCATGTGAAATTTATCAATCTTTCCGGTGGTGTGGGAATTCCTTACAGACCGGAGCAGACACCGAATGATATCCGTGAGATTGGCGAAGGTGTGCGTAAGGTTTATGAAGAAGTTCTTGTTCCGGCAGGAATGGGAGATGTGGCAATCTACACAGAGATGGGCCGTTTTATGATGGGACCGTATGGCTGTCTGGTTACAAAGGCGATTCATGAGAAACATACACATAAAGAATATATCGGAGTAGATGCCTGCGCAGTAAATCTTATGCGCCCGGCAATGTATGGAGCTTATCATCATATTACAGTTATGGGAAAAGAAGATCAGCCATGTGATCATATGTATGATGTAACAGGTTCTCTCTGTGAGAATAATGATAAATTTGCCATTGACCGTTATTTACCAAAAGTAGATATGGGAGATCTTCTTGTAATCCATGATACAGGTGCACATGGATTTGCAATGGGATACAATTACAATGGAAAGCTGAAATCAGCAGAAATTCTTCTTCATGAAGATGGAAGTTTCGAGATGATTCGAAGAGCAGAGACTCCGAAGGATTATTTTGCGACATTTGACTGTTTTCCTGTTTATGAAAAATTGCTGGAAGATATGAAATAAATAAGTTGCAGGAAAATGCTGGTCTGGCAAATGACAGACCGGCATTTTTTCAGGAGAGGAAGAAATAATGGTAAAATATGAGTATGAACCTGGATTATGTAAACAGCTTCATTACAATGGTCTGTGGAGTGTTCAGTATGAGGGGGTTCCGGGACATCTGAAAAAAGTGAAAATGGTCTGTCCATGTATCAAGGATGGATGTGATGCAGACTGTGAGGTGTTTAAAAATCTCCCGGAAGTGAAGCCAGCAGATCAGGAATGGCATATGAGGGATGAACGATAAGAACGGAGTGCTTATGAAGAAAATTATTAGTTTACAGGATATCAGAAATGCACATAAAAAAGGTATAGCTGTAACTGGCTGGTTGTTTAAAGATGCTAATATAGCTAATTTGTATAAACGCTGGGGCCTGGATTTTATTAATTTTGAAAATTATCTTGTGAAAAAGTAGGATATCTGATATTTTTATGATAAAATAAATGAAAGGAGAGCCGGATTTTTCCTGCTCTCCTTTTTAGAAAATTGACTGCCGGCAGCGGGACTTGAACCCGCACGTAGTTGCCCACAACAGATTTTGAGTCTGCCTCGTCTGCCAATTCCGACATGCCGGCACGAAACATATATTATGATAGCATGGATTACAGAAAATGGCAAGAGTTTTTTTATTTTTGAAAAAGGAGAAAAAAGATATGAAAAGAAAAAGAATTTTTCAGAGGATTTGTGTAGTGTTGTGTTGTCTGCTGTGTATGGCGCAGGTAAATGTGACCTCAGCAGCATCTACACCATTGCAGAGGAATGGGCGTCTTAGTGTAAGGGGGACTAGGCTGGTGAATTCCAATGGAAAAACAGTGATCCTGAAAGGTGTCAGTACGCATGGAATCAACTGGTTTTCACAGTATGTAAATAAATCAGCGTTTAAGTCATTAAGAGATGACTGGGGTGTAAACTGCATCCGGCTTGCCATGTATACTGAGGAATATAATGGTTACTGTTCGGGCGGAAATCAGGCGGAACTGAAAAAGCTGATCGATAAAGGCGTTCGCTATGCCACAGAACTGGGAATGTATGTGATCATAGACTGGCACGTTTTAAATGACCGGACCCCGAAGAAACATCAGAAAGAAGCTATCTCATTTTTTAAATATATGGCAAAAAAATATAAAAATCAGAAAAATATTTTTTATGAGATCTGCAATGAACCTAATGGCGGAACTTCCTGGTCCACAGTAAAAAGTTATGCTGCTGCGGTGATCAAAACAATCAGAACCTATGATAAAAAGAATATTATTCTTGTAGGAACGCCGACATGGTCTCAGGATGTGAACACTGCAGCCAAAAGTCCTGTTAAAGGTTATTCTAATATTATGTATACTTTCCATTTTTATGCCGCAACCCATGGTTCAGAGTATAGAAAAAAGGTACAGGCTGCAATTGACAGGGGACTTCCCGTCTTCGTAAGCGAATTTGGTGTTTCTGAAAGTTCAGGTAATGGACATATTGATAAAACAGAAGCTGATAAATGGATCTCGTTTCTAAGAAAAAATAAGATAAGCTATGTCTGCTGGAGCCTGAGTAATAAAGCGGAAAGCTGTTCGCTGTTAAAAAGCAGCAGTACGCGTACCGGTAATTTTAAGACATCTGATCTGTCTACTGCAGGAAAATGGTACAAAACTGTGAAATAATTGTGATATATAGATTACAGATAAAAGAGAGAGGTCTGTTATTATGCCTTTAATCAAAAAGAGTATGTGGTTACATAGGAGGAAAACACATGTGTGGGTTTGCTGGATTTTACGGGCAGGAAAAGGAAAAAGAAGAAATTTTGCAGAATATGCTCAGAACAATTGTGCATCGGGGGCCTGATAGTGAGGGAAAGTATCTGGACGAGGATATTGCGCTGGGATTTCGAAGACTGAGTATTGTGGATTTGAGTGAACATGGAAATCAGCCTATGTTTAATGAGAACAGAAGCCTGGTACTGGTATACAATGGTGAAATTTATAATTATAGGGAACTGATGCCGGAACTGATTGCAGCAGGACACAGGTTTAAATCTCACACAGATTCGGAAGTGCTTCTTCATGGTTATGAAGAATGGGGAGAGAAACTGCCGGAGAAATTAAGAGGTATGTTTGCATTTATAATCTGGGACAGAAAAAAGAAACAGCTTTTTGGTGCAAGGGATATGTTTGGAATCAAACCTTTTTATTACAGTAAAATGGGGGACACTGTTCTTTTTGCATCTGAAATAAAAGCTATGCTGGAACACCCTGCGTTTCATAAGGAATTAAATGAAGAAGTTTTACGCCTATATCTTACTTTTCAGTTTGTGCCTACAGATGAAACTTTTTTTAAGAATGTATATTGTCTCCCGCCTGCACATTATTTTATCTTTGATGGGGAAAATGTCAGAAAAGTCTGCTATCATCCGTTTGATTTCTGCCCGGATGGGTCCGGAAGCCATCAGCATATGCTGGATAAAATGGAAAAAATACTGGAGGAATCTGTGCAGGCGCATCAGACAGGTGATGTGGAGATAGGTTCTTATTTATCCAGCGGTGTAGATTCCAGCTATCTGGCGGTAGAAGGTAAGGTAAAACATACCTATACTGTGGGATTTGAAGGAGAAGGAAGCTCAGAACTGGACGAAGCACACAGCTTTGCAGAAGAAGCAGAAATTCAGAACAGAGGAAAAAAGATTTCAGCAGAAGAATACTGGGGAGCATTGTCTGATATACAGTATTATATGGATGAACCGGTAGCAGATCCGTCAGTTGCAGGACTGTATTTTCTGAGCAGAGAAGCTGCCAGAGATGTAAAAGTTGTGTTTTCAGGAGAGGGCAGTGACGAGTTGTTCGGTGGGTATAATATTTACTGTGAGCCATTACAGTATACTGGATTTGATAAGATTCCTCTGGTGCTGCGCCGCAGACTTGGACAGATTGCAGAAAACTTTCTTCCTCAGGGACTGCCTGGGAGAGGTTTTCTGATTCGCCATGGTAAAACTCTGGAAGAGAGATACCATTGCAATGCGACAAACGTGTTTTCCGAGCGTCAGGCAGATAAACTGTTGAAACGGAAAAACGGACTTCGGATCAGGGATGTTACAGCTCCTTTGTATGCACAGGTAAAAAGTCAGGATCCTGTGACAAAAATGCAGTATACGGATCTCCATTTATGGCTTGTTCATGATATTCTCATGAAAGGGGATAAAATGGGAATGGCTCATTCCGTAGAAGTCAGAGTTCCGTTTCTGGATAAAAATGTATGGGATTTTGCTTCGACACTGCCCTTAAATGAGAAAGTTTCTCCTCCAAAGACAAAAGTGCTTTTCCGTGAAGCTGCACAGAAAAAAGTACGAAAAGACACAGCACAGAAGAAAAAACTGGGATTTCCTGTTCCAATCCGTACATGGATCCGCCAGGAGCCTTATTACAGTATCATAAAGGAACAGTTTTGTTCTGAAAATGCAGACCGTTTTTTCCATACAGAGAAACTTCTGAAAATGCTGGAAAATTATAAAAAGAGAGAATCTTTTAATCCGAAAACAGATGACAGCCGCAGGATATGGACAGTATTTACATTTCTGCTCTGGTATGACCGTTTTTTTGCCGAATCATGAAAACCTAAAAAAATTCCGATAATTCTTAAATGTTTGTGAAATTTGCAAGCCTATTCTTGAAAAACAGACAGATTAGTGTTATGGTACATTCTAACAACAACGAATGGAGGAATTGCTGATGAATCTTGATAATAAAAAGCCGGGCAGAAAACCACTTTATGTATATTATATCATCGTAGCAATGATCATCATCCTTCTGAATGTACTCCTTCTTCCTGCACTTGAAGGAAGAAAGGTCCAGACAACGGACTACAGTACATTTCTGACAGGGGTGGAGAAAGATTATGTAAAAACAGTAGAGATCCAGGAGGATTATATCTATTATGTAGCAGAGAGTGATGGAAAAGAACTCTACTGCAGAACTGTAAAGATGGATGATCCGGATCTGGTAGACCGTCTCCATGATGCAGGAGTGAAATTCGGTGCAGCAGCGCCACAGCAGACATCTATCTGGGTAAGTCTTCTGGCAGGATATGTGTTCCCAATCGTGATCTTCGTCCTTCTTGGCCGCTGGCTGAGTAAGAAGATGATGAGTTCCATGGGCGGCGGCCCTGGCGGAGCAATGTCCTTTGGCAAGAGCAATGCGAAAGTATATGTAAAATCATCTACGGGAATTAAATTTGCAGATGTGGCAGGTGAAGACGAAGCGAAGGATCTTCTGAAAGAGATCGTGGATTATCTTCATAATCCCCAGAAGTACAGAGAAATCGGTGCTTCCATGCCGAAAGGTGCCCTTCTTGTAGGCCCTCCAGGTACAGGTAAAACTCTTCTGGCGAAAGCAGTAGCAGGTGAAGCAGAAGTGCCATTCTTCTCCATCTCAGGTTCAGAATTTGTGGAAATGTTTGTTGGTATGGGTGCTGCCAAGGTAAGAGATTTGTTTAAACAGGCCAATGAGAAAGCACCGTGTATCGTATTTATCGATGAGATCGATACGATCGGTAAGAAACGTGATGGTGCCGGATTCTCCGGTGGTAATGATGAACGTGAGCAGACACTGAATCAGCTGCTTACAGAAATGGACGGTTTCGATGGTTCCAAGGGTGTTGTGATCCTGGCAGCTACAAACAGACCGGATTCTCTGGATCCTGCTCTTTTGCGACCGGGTCGTTTTGACAGAAGAATTCCTGTTGAACTCCCGGATATGAAGGGACGAGAAGAAATCCTGAAGGTTCATGCAAAGAAGATTAAGATCGCAGATTCTGTAAGATTTGATGATATTGCAAAGGCAGCAGCAGGAGCTTCCGGTGCGGAACTTGCCAATATCGTAAATGAAGCTGCTCTTCGTGCAGTACGTGACGGCAGAAAATTTGCCACACAGGCAGACTTTGAAGAGAGCATCGAAGTAGTAATCGCAGGATATCAGAAGAAGAACCGTGTTCTTTCTAACAAGGAGAAACTGATCGTAGCTTATCATGAGATCGGACATGCACTGGTTGCTGCCAAGCAGACAGAGTCAGCACCTGTCCATAAGATCACGATTATCCCACGTACTTCCGGTGCACTGGGATACACTATGCAGGTAGATGACGGGGATCATTACCTGATGACAAAAGATGAGCTTCAGAATAAGATTGCTACTTTTACAGGCGGACGTGCAGCAGAGGAACTGATCTTTCACTCTATAACTACAGGTGCATCCAATGATATCGAGCAGGCTACCAAGCTTGCCAGAGCTATGATCACCAGATATGGTATGAGTGAAGATTTTGATATGGTTGCCATGGAGAATGTGACGAATCAGTACCTGGGTGGAGATTCCAGCTTAAGCTGCTCTTTCGAAACACAGACACTTCTGGATAAGAAGGTTGTGGAACTGGTAAAGAGTGAGCACCAGAAGGCATTACAGATCCTTCAGGACAACATCGGAAAACTTCATGAACTTGCCAAGTTCCTCTATGAACATGAAACAATTACAGGTGAGGAATTCATGAAGATCCTGGAAGCACCTCTTCCGGGTGCAGAGGTACAGGAAACGGTAACTGCAGAAGAATAAATTTCATAGAGATTCATTATTTACGAAAGATAAGCAGCAGGGGAAAATGACCTCTGCTGCTTTTGTCTGTTGTAAAAAAATTCTTCTTCGGTTATAATGGGAACATTGAAGGTTACCGGGTTACTGGAAACGAAAAGAGAACAGTACCCTGTAAGTTTGTGGGAATATGAGAGATATTGGGAAAGAAGGGATGATATGAATTGCCGTACTGCAGAGGGAATGGTGAACAGATATATCAGTCACGATCTTCCGGTAGATGAGATGGAAGAGTTTCTGGATCACATCCAGAACTGTTCTTCCTGTTATGATGAACTGGAAACCTATTTTATTGTACATGAAGCAATGCAGCAGCTCAACGAGGACAGCGGAGAGTCCGTGTTGGATTTCAAAGATCTTCTGAAGCAGGATATCCGGAAATCCAGACGTTATATCTGTAAGAAAAAGCTGTACAGATTCTGTATCGGTGCGATGATATGTCTTCTGATCGTGGCACTGGCCGCTTTCCTGGTTTATGTAATGATGCAGACGGTGCATGTTCTGTGAGATAAGCAATCAGCAGGCAGAAATATAGAAAGATACTGGAGGATATTATGAGCGAAAAATTATTACTGATCGATGGACACAGCATACTGAACAGGGCGTTTTATGGCTTGCCGGATCTGACTAATTCCGAAGGAAAGCATACAGGAGCTGTTTATGGATTCCTGAACATTCTTTTTAGGATTCTGGAGGAAGAGAAGCCGCAGTATCTGACAGTAGCATTTGACCTCCATGCACCTACATTCAGACATAAGATTTACGATGCATATAAGGGAACACGTAAACCCATGCCGGAGGAACTGCGAGAGCAGGTGCCGCTGATAAAAGAAATGCTTGGTGCCATGAATGTAAATATTGTTACGCTGGAAGGGTATGAGGCGGATGATATTCTGGGAACCCTGGCCAGAAGAAGTGAAGAGAAAGGAATGGATGTCACGATTCTTTCGGGAGACAGGGATTTGCTGCAGCTTGCCACAGATAAAGTCATGATACGTCTTCCGAGAACGGTAAGAGGAAAGACAACCATTGAAGATTTTCACACAGAACAGGTCATTGAGAAATACCAGATGACTCCGCCTCAGATCATAGATCTGAAAGCACTGATGGGAGACAGTTCAGATAATATTCCGGGAATCCCTGGCGTAGGAGAGAAAACTGCCACGAAGATCATCGGACAGTTCGGAACCATCGAGAATGCCCATGATCATCTGGAGGAGATCAAACCTAACAGAGCGAAAGAATCTCTCCGCGATCACTATGATATGGCGCAGCTGAGTAAAACACTGGCAACCATTAACACGGACAGTCCGGTAGAATTTTCTTATGAGCAGGCTGAACTTAAAGATTTTTACACAAAGGAAGCACTTGCTCTGTGCAGACAGCTGGAATTTAAAAATCTTCTGTCACGGTTTGATACAGAAGCAGTACAGGAGGAACAGGAGATCCGGGAATTCTTTGCCTGTGGGGATTTGGCCGGCTGTGAAGCCTTATTTCAGAAAGCAGAAACACAGGAGAGTGCAGGATTTTCTCTGATCACAGAGAACGGACAGGTTTTCGGAGCAGGTCTGGCATTGAACACGGAAGAAATTTATTATATTCCGGTGGAGGGACTGATCACCCAGGCATATCTTTGCACAAAGGCAGGAGAACTTTTTAAGAAAACCAGAGTCTGTGCTTTGGATATCAAGGCAATTCTTAAGTATGTGAAGGTTGAGGACTCAGCCGATATTTTTGATGCAGGAGTAGCAGCTTATCTTTTAAATCCGCTGAAATCTTCCTATACTTATGAGGATATGGCCAAAGAATATCTAAACGGCAGGCTTCTTCCGGCCAGAGAAGAGCTTCTGGGGAAAATGACCTGGGAGAAAGCATGGCAGGAAGGTGCCGAAGGATTGTCAGCAGCTGCATGTTATATGGCATACACGGCTCTGGCATGCTGTGAGCCAATGTGTGAGGCACTGAAAAATGCGGATATGTGGAAGGTATATACCCAGATTGAACTCCCCCTTATCTTCACGCTGGATTCCATGGAAAAATGGGGAATCTGTGTAAAAGGTGAGGAACTGAAGAGTTATGGAGAGAAGCTCAATGTCCGTATCGCAGAATTGGAGAAGCTGATCTGGCAGCAGGCTGGAGAAGAATTTAATATCAATTCTCCCAAGCAGATGGGAGTGATCCTTTTTGAAAAAATGGGGATCAAAGGCGGAAAGAAGACCAAGACAGGATATTCCACAGCAGCGGATATTCTGGAGAAACTGGCACCGGAGTATCCCATCATCCGGGATATTCTGGAGTACAGACAGCTTGCCAAACTGAAATCCACTTATGCAGATGGTCTGGCAAATGTGATTGCAGAAGACGGAAGGATCCATTCCACCTTCAACCAGACGATCACAGCCACAGGAAGGATCAGCAGTACAGACCCCAATCTTCAGAACATTCCCGTAAGAATGGAACTTGGACGCCTGATCCGTAAAGTATTTGTACCGGAAGAGGGGTACGTTTTCCTGGATGCGGATTATTCCCAGATTGAACTTCGCGTGCTGGCACATATGTCAGGAGATGAGAAACTGATCCAGGCATACAGGGAAGCACAGGATATTCACAGACTGACTGCGTCTCAGGTATTCCATGTTCCATTTGATGAAGTGACAGCGCTGCAGAGAAGAAATGCGAAGGCAGTGAACTTCGGGATCGTATACGGGATCAGCTCTTTCGGACTGAGCCAGGATTTAAGCATTACCCGAAAAGAAGCAGCTGATTATATTGAGAAATATTTTGAAACCTATCCGAAGATCAAGGGATTTCTGGATGGACTGGTAGAACAGGCCAAAGAACACGGGTATGTTTCCACCATGACTGGCAGACGCAGACCTGTACCGGAACTGAAATCCAGTAATTTTATGCAGCGCTCTTTCGGAGAAAGAGTGGCCATGAATTCGCCCATCCAGGGAACCGCAGCGGATATCATCAAGATTGCCATGAACCGGGTATACAGAAGGCTGAAAGAGGAAGGACTGAAATCCCGTCTGGTACTTCAGGTTCACGATGAACTTCTCATTGAAACATACAAAGAAGAAACAGAAGAAGTTTCCCGTATCCTGGAAGAAGAGATGAAAGGTGCAGCGCATCTTTCCGTAGAACTGGAAGTAGATATGCATCAGGGAAATAACTGGTATGAGGCGAAATAAATGATTACAATAGGAATTACCGGTGGAGTAGGTGCCGGAAAAAGTACAGTGCTTGATTTCCTTGCAGAAAAATATCAGGCATATGTGATGAAAGCGGATGAGATCGGTCATCTGGTAATGGAACCGGGGCAGGAGTGTTATGAACCGGTTATCGCGTTATTTGGAAAACAGATCATAAAAGATGATAAAACTATTGACCGCAGGCAGGTTTCGGATGTAGTATTTTCATATCCGGATATGCTGGAAAGACTAAATGAGATCATACATCCTGCTGTAAAAAGGTATATCCGCAGGCAGCTGGAATTAAAAAGACAGCAGGGACAGAAGATCTGTGTAGTGGAGGCTGCACTTCTTCTGGAAGATCATTATCAGGAATTCTGCGATACCATATGGTATATCCACACAGATCAGGAGATCAGGATCAGAAGACTGATGGAGAACCGGGGATATACCAGGGAGAAATCCATAAGTATCATTGCCAGTCAGGCACCGGAAGAATTTTTCCGGGCAAATGCAGATTATGTGGTGGTAAATAATACCGATCTGAAAGAAACCTGGCAGCAGATAGAGGAAGGAATCAGAAAATATGAGACTTTGTAGCATTGCCAGCGGCAGCAGTGGAAACTGTATTTACGTAGGCTCTGATGACACCCATCTTCTGGTAGATGTGGGCATCAGCGGGAAACGTATGGAACAGGGGCTGAATGAACTGGAGCTGACAGGAAAGGATATTGACGGAATTCTGATCACCCACGAGCATTCGGATCATATCAAGGGTCTGGGGGTAGTGGCACGGAAATATCAGATTCCCATTTATACAACAGGGGGAACCGTAGATGCGTTATCCCGGATGAACCTGGGAAAAATGCCGGAAGGGATCTTTCATGAGATACGGGAAGATGAACCATTTGAGATCAAGGATCTGACGATCAATCCTTTTACTATTCCCCATGATGCGGCACAGCCGGTAGGGTATCGTGTGGAATACGGAGAACAGTCTGTAGGGATTGCAACAGACCTTGGCAAATATAATGAGTACATAATCAGCAATCTGCAGAATCTGGATGCACTGCTTCTGGAAGCAAATCATGATATCCGTATGCTTCAGGTAGGCAAATATCCCTATTATCTGAAACAGAGGATTCTGGGAGACAGAGGGCATCTTTCCAATGAAAATGCAGGCAGGCTTTTGTGCAGGCTTCTGCATGATAATATGAAAGCTATTTTCCTGGGGCATTTAAGCCGGGAGAATAACTACGAGGAGCTGGCTTATGAAACGGTCTGCTCAGAAGTAACCTTAGGTGACAACCCTTACAAGTCCCGGGACTTTAAGATCCAGGTGGCGAAAAGGGATTGCATATCAGAAGTAATTACAGTGTAGAAAGGACAAAGAACTTATGAAAAAGACAATCATCACAGTAGTAGGAAACGACACCGTAGGTATTATTGCAAAGGTTTGTACTTATCTTGCAGACAACAATGTAAACATTCTTGATATCTCTCAGACCATCGTACAGGGATACTTTAACATGATGATGATCACAGATGCCACCAAATGTGAGAAAGACAATGGAGTTCTTGCAAAAGAGCTGGAAGCCCTTGGTGATGAGATCGGCGTAGTGATTCGATGCCAGCATGAAGACATCTTCAATGTAATGCATAGAATCTGACAGAATGAAGTAAGCCGCAAAACGGATTGCGGATTTCAATTGTTTCGTAAGGCTGAGAAAACATACAAGGGAGAAATTTAAAATGATCAATATTTTTGAGGTAAATGAGACAAATAAAATGATCGAGCACGAGAACCTGGACGTGCGTACTATTACAATGGGAATCAGTCTTCTGGACTGCATCGACAGTGACCTTGAGACATTAAATAAAAAAGTTTATGATAAGATCACAACCTGTGCCAAAGATCTGGTATCTACAGGTGAAGCGATTTCCGCTGAGTATGGGATTCCAATCGTAAATAAGAGAATTTCAGTCACTCCGATCGCACTGATCGGCGGTGCTGCATGTAAGACTACGGAAGATTTTGTAACAATCGCTGAGACACTGGACAGAGCTGCCAAGACTGTCGGTGTGAACTTTATCGGAGGTTATTCTGCACTGGTAAGTAAGGGTATGACCCCGGCAGAGAAACTTCTGATCGAATCGATTCCACAGGCTATGGCGAAGACAGAACGTGTCTGCAGTTCTGTAAATGTTGGTTCTACACGTACCGGTATCAACATGGATGCGGTGAAGCTCATGGGCGAGATCGTTCTGGAAACAGCCGAAGCGACCAAGGATCAGGATTCCCTTGGCTGCGCGAAGCTGGTTGTATTCTGTAATGCACCGGATGATAACCCGTTTATGGCAGGTGCGTTCCATGGTGTGACAGAAGCGGATACCATCATTAACGTAGGTGTCAGCGGACCGGGTGTTGTTAAGACTGCTCTGGAACAGGTAAGAGGAAAAGATTTTGAGACTCTCTGCGAGATGATCAAGCGCACTGCTTTCAAGGTTACACGTGTTGGTCAGCTGGTTGCTCAGGAGGCTTCCAGACGTCTTGGGGTTAAGTTTGGTATCGTGGATCTGTCTCTTGCACCTACACCTGCGATCGGTGATAGTGTTGCAGAGATCCTTGAGGAAATTGGTCTGGAACATGCAGGTGCACCGGGAACAACAGCAGCCCTTGCTCTGTTAAATGACCAGGTTAAGAAGGGTGGAGTTATGGCTTCTGCTGCAGTTGGCGGTTTAAGCGGCGCATTTATTCCGGTCAGTGAGGATCAGGGTATGATCGATGCGGTGAATGCAGGGGCGCTTACCATTGAGAAACTAGAAGCGATGACCTGTGTATGCTCTGTAGGTCTTGATATGATCGCCATTCCTGGAGATACAAAGGCTTCTACAATTGCCGGTATTATTGCAGATGAATCTGCCATTGGTATGGTGAACCAGAAGACTACAGCGGTTCGTCTGATCCCGGTAATTGGTAAGGGTGTTGGTGAAGTGGTTGAGTTTGGTGGACTTTTAGGTTATGCACCGATCATGCCGGTGAATCAGTTCTCCTGTGATGCGTTTGTCCAGCGTGGAGGCAGAATTCCGGCGCCGATCCATAGCTTTAAGAATTAAAAGAAGAGCCAGAAACTTCGGAAATTTGGAGTTTCTGGCTTTTGTTTTGTTCAGGAGGGACGCGGAGTGGAAAATATTTTCCGCTCCGCTGGGATTCGCAGCAAGGCGGGGGAATTTAACCGAATCAAGTAAGTCCCCTGCTTCAATTGCGAAAAGCAATAAGCAGTGGGCGGGGACTTGCTTGTATCAGGAGGAGTGCAAACTCCTTCTGATAAACTGCGGAGCAGTTATTCGGTTATGAGCAAGTAGCGAAGCGGATTGCGAATATCCGCTTGATTTATAAAGATGACAGTATGTTCAGAAGCCTGGTGTTGTCCTCCAGGTTCATGATGCAAAAGCGGATGTATTCTCCGTCGAGGCATTCAAAGGAGGAACAGTCACGGATCATGAGCCCCTGTCGGATGCAGGCGTCGAAGACGTCGTAGGAGGTGAGAACTGGCTTCTGGATCTTCAGGAGAATAAAGTTGGCGTAGGCCGGATAGGTTTTGTAGGTTGGAATTTCCACTAATGCCTGGAGCAGTCGGGTGCGTTCGGAGAGGATGAGTTCTCTGGTGCGGTGGATGTAGTCTTTGTCCTGGAGCATGAGTTCGCCGGCGAGGGCTCCGAGGCTGTTTAAGGACCATGGGACCTGTTTTTCTTTCATTTTTTTGAGAAAGTCGAGGTTTCCTGTGATTCCGTAGCCGAGGCGCATGCCTGGAGCAGCGTAGAATTTGGATACACCACGGAGAACCATAAGGTTGGTAAATTCTTTGGTGAGGGTTACGGCGGTGATCTCGCTGATGTCAGGGGCGAATTCTACATAAGTTTCGTCGATCATTACGAAGATGTTCTTTTCTGCACAGAATGTGAGGAGTTTTTGCAGGTCTTCTCTGGTGATGGCGGAAGAAGTCGGATTGTTTGGGTTGCAGATGATCAGGAAGTCATAGTTTCCTTCCAGAGTCTGGCAGAGATCGTCTACATTGAGAACGAAATTATCTTCTTCTCGGAGATGATAGTATTCCTGGGTGCTGCCAGAGAAGGAGAGTTCTCGGGAGTATTCGGAATAGGTTGGTCCGAGGATCAGGGTGTGTTTCGGGTTTCGTTCTTGGATCAGGAGTGCAATCAGTTCGCTGGAGCCATTTCCCGGGAGAATAAATTCTGCAGGGACATTACAGTACTCTGAGATCGTATTGCGGAGTGTTGTATAATCTCTGTCAGGATAGGAGGACAGGATGTCCAGACGGCTGGCAAGCTGTTGTTTTACATTTTCAGAAAGTCCCAGTGGATTTACGTTGGCACCGAATTTTATGATGTTTTTGGGATCCAGATGATAGACTTCGCATATTTTTTCAATATCGCTTCCGTGAAAGACCATTTTGGTAGTTGGCATATGACATTCCTCGTTTCTGTATAATATTTCTGCTGTTTATTAGCAGTAAGTATTTTCTATCTGGTATTTTAACACAACATAGGATTAATAACCAGCAAGGGAAAGAAAAGATACTTAAGATTCTAAAAAAGTCTGAAAAAGAAAAATAAATGTCTTGACATATGCACGTTACCGTGGTAAAGTAAACACATCGAAACCGAAGAGAAAGAAGAGTAAGCAGTTAAGGATCATTCCAGAGAGCGGCAGCTGGTGGGAAGCCGTATGAAACTGATTGTTGAATGGCCTTTCGAGGGCGGTCCGAAATCTTAATAACCGTGAGAGTAGGCACCGACGGGAACCGAACCCGTTATAAATCAGGAGTGTATGTTTGTACATGAGAAAGTGGACGATTCGTCAATTTGAGTGGTACCGCGATAATAAGATTCTTATTACCGTCTCAA
>SKEP01000106.1_pt1 | contig 59671 bp, 68 predicted proteins | sample 4826901 | NCBI WGS metagenome assembly SKEP01 (sample SAMN11008806, study PRJNA524170) | human gut metagenome | biome: Human fecal sample; material: Feces; isolation source: fecal sample from pouch patient p4, p43, p49, p54, p55 | host: Homo sapiens | place: Israel: Tel-Aviv | collected 2014-03-20
CAAGTGAAGGATGTTTTAAATATTTTTCTAAAGCGTATGGCGTGCCATCAGCCTATATTTGGGAAATTAATACTGAGGAAGAAGGAACACCTGAGCAGACTACTAGCTTAGTTAGGAAATTAAAAGAGGGACCAACGCCGTCAGCATTATTTGTGGAGTCAAGTGTTGATGACCGTCCAATGAAAACAATTTCTAAAGAAACAGGAATTAGTATCTATTCAAAAATTTTTACGGATTCTATTGCTAATAAAGGTGAAGAAGGGGACAGCTATTATAGTATGATGAAGTGGAATTTAGATAAAATAGCCGAAGGATTATCTCAGTGATGATATGTATGATAAAGTTGGTGAAACTATGAAAGGAGACAAATGATAGAGATACAAGGATTAAATGTTATTTATAATAATGATTATCAAGCCTTAGCTAATGTGTCAATTACTTTAGAAGAAGGAAATATTATTGGTGTTATTGGACCAAATGGTGCAGGGAAATCAACTTTTATGAAGGCACTATTAGGGTTGGTTTCTTGTACAGGAATGATTACTATTTCACACGAAAGAGTTAATAGTTTACGTGGGAAAGTGGCTTATGTTGAGCAAAAAAGTCATGTTGACTATCATTTTCCTATTACTGTTAAGGAGTGCGTATCCCTTGGTACTTATCAACGAGTTGGACTTTTTCGACATTTAAGCAAAAAAGAGTGGGGAAAGGTTGAGAATGTTTTAAGGCAAGTAAAGTTAGAAGAATTTAGTAATCACCCTATTTCCACTTTATCCGGAGGACAATTTCAACGAATGTTAATTGCTCGATGTTTGATTCAAGAGCAAGATATTCTTTTTCTAGATGAACCATTTGTTGGGATAGACCTAGTGAGTGAACAAATTATTATGAATTTATTGCAATCACTAAGAAGAGAGGGAAAGACAATTGTGATTGTTCATCATGATTTAAGTAAGGTAGTGGATTACTTTGATAAAGTAGTCATTTTGAATAAAAAGTTGGTAGGCTATGGGAACGTAGCTACTACTTTTACTCCTGATGCTTTAAAAAAAGCTTATGGGGATTCGATTGTTATATTATAAGAGGGTATTTATGGAATTTATTAACGATTTAATGACCTATCATTTTTTACAAAATGCTTTGGTAACGGCTGTTGTTATTGGAATTGTTTCAGGAGCTATTGGCTGTTTTATTATTTTACGTTCAATGTCACTGATGGGAGATGCAATCTCACATGCAGTATTACCCGGAGTAGCTATATCTTTTATTTTAGGAATTAACTTTTTTATTGGAGCAGTTATTTTCGGTATGTTAGCTTCTTTCATCATAACTTTTATTAAAGAAAATAGTGTTATTAAAGGGGATACAGCTATTGGTATTACGTTTTCTTCTTTTCTAGCGTTGGGTGTTATTCTGATAGGAGTAGCCAATAGTTCAACAGACCTCTTTCATATTCTATTTGGAAATCTTTTAGCCGTACAAGATAGTGATAAATGGGTTACCATAGTTATTTCAGGAATTGTAATAGGGCTTCTTATTATTTTTTTCAAAGAATTGTTAGTAACCTCTTTTGATCCAATTTTAGCGGAATCAATGGGGATGAATGTCAAATTTTTTCACTATCTTTTGATGGTACTATTAACTTTAGTTTCTGTAACAGCGATGCAGAGCGTAGGGACTATTTTAATTGTAGCAATGCTGATTACCCCCGCAGCAACAGCCTATCTTTATGTGAATAGTCTTAAGGTGATGGTACTCCTATCATCAGGAATTGGAGCGATTACTTCGATTGTAGGGTTATTTTTAGGCTACACGTTTAATATAGCAGTAGGCTCTAGTATCGTTTTAACCTCAGCCTTTATCTTCTTAGTTAGCTTTTTCATATCTCCAAAACAATCTCTTATGAAGTGACATTAGATAAACAATGCATCCTAATAGAAATTAAAACCTATTTTATTGTAAAAGTCTAAACGCTTAAGTATCTGGAATATGAAGAAATACGTTTGTATGTGCTAATAATAAAGATATTAATTACTATCAGTTCAGAAATACCTTATTTTTAGAATTACCAAGTACTGTCAGCTAGTTGATAACCATAGTTGTAGTGCAGAGCGTAGGCAAACTCTCTCAGCAGTATAAATATTGTAAATTTAGAGTGTGTCTACCGATTTGAACAAACTCTTAAAAATGCTGATATAACGGCGTTTCTAAGAGTTTTTATTTTTTAACAAAAAGAAAAAAGATTGAAGAAAAATATCCAAAATGGACTTTTCTTCAATCTGACAGTTACTAATAAGTACCTGTTTTGTACGGTATAAAAGCTGTATTTTCTACTAGCTTTCCTCGTAAAATAGATTCTATATCTCGATAATTTGGTCAAATAGTGCTCTATTTTCGTCATAGAGATGATGAGTAATCATGATAACTGTTAGTTCTTTGGTCTGAAGCAGACGTCGTTCAATATTAATAGCGGTCGTTTTGTCTAGGTTTGAAACACCCTCGTCCATGATGAGTATTGGTTTGTTACCAATTAATTCACGGGCAATAGAGATTCTTGCTCTTTGTCCACCAGACAAGTCATCGTTGTAGATTTGATTCAAACGTCCCTCAATAAAGTTGTCCACATGTGACAGTGATAAAGTTTTTTCAAACTGCTCTTTATCCACAGAACGACCAAGTGTCAGATTATCAAGTAAAGATTCTTTAAAAATATGTGGTTTTTGAGGAATCAAGGCAAAAATAGTTTGTAAACTTTCTAGCAGCGTATCTTTGTAATGATGATTATCAATCACAATGTCACCATCATAGCGGGTCAACTCTCCTGTTAATACTCGGATTAATGTTGATTTTCCACTGCCCGATCCGCCAACAATAGCAACCTTTTCTCCTTTCTTAATCGTAATATTAGGATAGGTGATGCTATTGCCATTTTCAAAAGTGACACACAAATCGTGAATAACCAATTCTTGATTAAAGTTAGTTACAGTATCGAGATTCTCAATACTTACTTTTTTAGGATATTTCTCTAGCAATTTAAAGGTCGCTTTAAAGGTAACAATGTTATAAGCAGCTCCTCTGGTGTAGTTGAATAGGCAACTGGTTAGATTGGCAATTGAGAAAATAACCCCCGTAGTGATTTCCCCCTTAATGACTAGATAACCAGTAACCATAAAAATAATTACTTGTGCCACAACACTTGACATCAATGAAAGAGAATTAGCCGTACTAGAGCTTCTTGCCAACTTAACCTTGGATTTTATCACTGTGGAAAAGTCTGCTAAAATGCGATTTTTAAAGTAAGCAGTTTGATTATTGTGGAAAAAAATGTCAAAACCACTTAAATAATCACTTGTACGATTTAAAGCAACAGTCAAATCAGATGAGACAACCTCCGTTTCTTGTGCAATATTATTTTCAAAAATTTTAGGAAGAAAGTAAACTAAAGCAGTCATTAAAATACTAACCGCAAGTAGTAGCCAATGAAAATAAATGATAGCAAAAGCGTTAAATAGCACAGTTATAATACTTTCAATGGTGTTGTATAACTGATTAAAACCGTTATCTTTTAATAAATTCATGTCATTAATTAACCATGAATTGTATTCGTCCTTGCTATGATGAGAGTTACCTGCATATGAATGACTAATTAAAGAATCTAATAAATCATTACGAATAAGATTGACTTCTTCCTGACACAGCTTTTCTTTCAAGGAATCTTTCAAAATCTGAAAAATACTGTATCCTCCCCAACAAAGAATATCAATCACACTCCAAAAAACAAAGCTATCCCATCTACTTTTTATCAATGAATCCAACATCCATGTCAAGGATAGCGAACTCATGACATTAGTAATAACCCAGAAAATGATGATAGCAAGCAAAAGTAGATTTTCTTTTTTAAATTTCCATAGATATGTCAACATAGGCATCCAGCTCTTCTTTTTTTTAATGTTTTGTTTATATTTATTATACAAAATAAACGCTATCAAGCAAGCGGTTGCATAAAAGGAGGGGAAGAGAGAAAGAGTTAAAGGTAAGAGATAAAGTAACTAAAGAACCATTTTTGAATTTTATTATCATATTTATCTTTGATATTTCACCATTTTCTTCGCACTTGGTTTTGGTCTCTCTTGTGGTCTGTGTTATAATAAAATCATGGAAATATTTGACACACATACGCATTTAAACGCCGATGATTTTGCTGGGCGTGAAGCAGAAGAATTGGCACTTGCTAAAGAAATGGGCGTCACTCGACATAACGTTGTTGGGTTTGACGCACCAACTATTAAACGTGCTATTGAGTTAGCTGAAAAATACCCTGAAATCTACGCCACGATTGGGTGGCACCCAACGGAAGCAGGTTCATATACTCAAGAAATTGAGGATATGATTGTTGCCCATCTATCACACCCCAAAGTGATTGGTCTTGGTGAGATTGGACTAGATTATCATTGGATGGAAGACCCAAAAGACGTCCAAATTGAGGTTTTTAAACGTCAGATTCAGCTTTCAAAAGATCACAACCTCCCTTTTATTGTCCACACTCGTGATGCGCTTGAAGATACTTACGCTGTCATCAAAGAAGCAGGCGTTGGACCTCGCGGCGGGATTATTCATTCATTTTCAGGCTCTTTGGAAATGGCAGAGCGTTTTATCGAGCTTGGCATGATGATTTCATTTTCAGGGGTTGTTACCTTTAAAAAAGCACTTGATGTTCAAGAAGCTGCGCAGAAATTGCCGCTTGATAAGATTTTAGTTGAAACGGATGCGCCTTACCTTGCTCCCGTTCCAAAACGTGGTCGTGAAAACCGCACCGCTTATACTCGCTATGTTGTAGATAAAATTGCAGAGCTCCGTGGTTTGACCAGTGAAGAAGTGGCAAAAGCGACATCAGATAATGCAAAGAGGTTGTTTAACTGTGACTGAAAAAATCAAAATTCAAGAAGTGCTTGTTGTTGAGGGGAAAGACGATACCGAAAATTTGCGCCGTTTTTATGATGTAGATACCTATGAAACCCGCGGGTCAGCTATCAATGATGACGACCTTGAACGTATCGAAAAATTAAATGACCTTCGTGGGGTCATTGTCTTTACGGACCCAGATTATAACGGAGAACGCATTCGCAAAATCATCATGAATGCTATCCCAAATGTTAAACACGCTTTTTTAAATCGTGATGAAGCTGCGCCAAAATCAAAAAGTAAAGGGCGTTCACTCGGCGTTGAGCACGCAAGTTTCGAAGATTTGCAAAAAGCCCTTTCTGGCGTATTAGGAAATTTTGATGATGATAATCAATTCGACATCACAAGAGCTGACCTAATGCGTATGGGGCTTTTAATGGGAAATGATAGCCGCAGGCGCCGTGAATATTTGGGCGAAAAGCTCCGCATTGGTTACAGCAACGGCAAACAACTTCTCAAACGCCTAGAACTCTTTGGTATCACTTTAGCCGAAGTAGAAGAAGCTATGGAGAGATATGAGGGATGAAAAAAGTTGCGCTTTTACGGGGAGTTACGCCAGTTGGGCAGAATTGTATTCCTAAAATGGCTTATCTGGCAGAGATTTTAACAGAAGCAGGTCTTGAAAATGTTAAGACATATATTCAAAGTGGCAATATTGTTTTTGAGACAACCTTGTCTGACGATGACGTTTATGCATTGATTCATGACACGATTCAGGCAAAAATCGGTGCTGATTTATCGGTTATCCTCAAAACGCAAGCCCAGTTTACGACGGCTCTTGCTGAAAGTCCCTTTGATGAAAGCTACGATGCCTCACGTGTTCACTTGGTATTTACCAATGACCAGCTTAACCAAGAGATATTAAATGAACTACTAGAGACGGATTTTGGTGCTGAAATTTTGAAAGCTGGTAGTGAGTGCCTGTACCTCTATTTACCAAGAGAAGCAAAGAAAAAGCGACTGAATACCAATTACCTTGAAAAACAGTTACATATCACAGCAACCATGCGAAAACGTCGCAGTATTTTGCGATTGAGCCAGATGTGATACAATAGTAACTTGCATTGATAGAAATGAAAGGAAAGACATCCCTTAACTAATGACATTATCGGTTGGGATTATTAATTATGAGAATTGCAGATTACAGCGTGACGCGTGCTGTCCTTGAGCGTCATGGATTTACGTTTAAAAAATCATTTGGACAGAACTTTTTGACAGATACAAACATTCTTCAAAAGATTGTGGATACTGCTGAAATTGACAAGAACGTCAATGTTATCGAAATCGGTCCTGGTATCGGTGCTTTGACAGAATTTTTGGCTGAAAATGCTGCCGAAGTCATGGCATTTGAAATTGACGACCGTTTAATTCCGATTTTAGCTGATACGCTCCGCGATTTTGATAATGTAAAAGTTATCAACGAGGATATTTTGAAATCAGACCTACAAAGTCGTATCAAAGAATTTGCTAACCCAGGCCTTCCAATTAAGGTCGTGGCAAATCTTCCTTACTACATCACAACACCAATCTTGATGCACTTGATTGAATCAAAAATCCCATTTGCGGAATTTGTCGTGATGATGCAAAAAGAAGTGGCAGATCGTATTTCGGCAGAACCAAACACCAAAGCTTACGGCTCGTTATCAATTGCGGTGCAATATTACATGACCGCTAAAGTTGCTTTTGTTGTACCGCGTACAGTCTTTGTACCAGCACCAAATGTGGATTCAGCGATTTTAAAAATGACTCGCCGTGAACAACCACTCGTTCAAGTCAAAGACGAAGATTTCTTCTTCCGTGTTTCAAAAATTAGCTTTATTCACCGCCGCAAAACCCTTTGGAACAACCTAACAAGCCATTTTGGAAAAGCAGACGAAACCAAAGCCAAACTCGAACAAGCGCTGGAAATCGCAGAAATCAAACCATCCATTCGTGGAGAAGCCCTCTCAATTTCCAAATTTGCCAAACTAGCAGACGCCTTAAAAGAAGTCGGATTATAAAAATGAACCCCAGTCATTATTATGGCTGGGGTTAAATAATCTACTATTTATTTGATATAAAAATCCATTTTTTATTACTATGAATTTTAAGAGAATTTATTTATAGTAATTATGAGCTATTCTTATCAAAATATCAAAAATCTTTTAATAGCTTGTCTTTGTAATAATTAAAGAAAGTTTTTTTGCCGATAGTGCTGATTGTTTTGCCTTGTAAACCATATTTTAGTTTGGAGCTATCTTGTTTATCAACGGTGGCTAGTGCTGTCACCTCAAAGATATTTCCTTCTTTGGTTTGTGTGGCAGAACTTGCAATTTTACTGATTTTGCCAGTGATAACAATGGCGTGATTGCTAATTTTTTCAAGGGTTAGGCGAACAGTCTGTCCTTTTTTCAATTGACTAACATGAGTGGAGTCAACGTAATAGCGGATAGCGACTTGCTGTGTTTTGGCAATATCTGGGTAAATCTCTGCAATCTGACTGCCTTGCGGCAAGAGCGTTTGCCCTTCAAATTCATCAGAAACATGTAAAATGCCACTTTGACTAGCTTTTAAAACGGTGTCAGCTTTGGAGAGATTTGTCTGGTCAAGCTGCGCTTGCAAATTTTCTTTTTCTTGAGTAATTTGCGTAAGTTGTGTTTCAGCTTGTGTCAATTCCTGCTGACGCAAGCTTTCAAAATTTCTTCTTGCGTGATATTGTCAGGTGCTCCCAAGGTTAAATTTTCTAAAATCGTCCCTGAAAAGACGTAAGACTGTTGTGGTAGGTAATTAATGTATTGGCGAATGGCTTTTTTAGCAATGGTTTTTAAATCGTAGCCACCAAGGGTAATCTGTCCATGGTTAGGTGTGTAAAAATTGACAATCATTTTAGCTAAGGTTGTCTTACCAGAACCGCTGATACCAACTAGGCTAATTTTTTCACCCTTCTTAATGTGTAAATTCACATGACTCAGCGTGTCACGACCAAAACCATATTTATAAGAAACATCATCAAAAACAATATCTCCTTGTAGAAAATGGCTGTCATTTAAGAGTTGTTTGCCATCAAATTCAGATGACACTAAGTAAACTTCGTTGAGACGATTGTTAGCTACTTTGGCAGATTGTAGTTTGGTTTGCAGATTAATAATATTTTCCATTGGCGTTGTAAAGTATGACAGAAGCGTATTGTAAGTAATCAATTGTCCTACTGAAATGTTCCCAGCCATGACTAAATGTGAACCATACCAGAGAATGACAACGTTTAAAATCAGCTGTGCTCCCTGTTTTAACGACGTTTGCACAGCTTCATACTTACTAAGCGTAAAACTTTTATCCAAATAATCCACAAATTCACGGTCAATATTTTGATAACGGACTTCCTCACTAGTCAAAGATTTAATTGTTTCAATACCATTGATATCTTCGATAATCGCAGAGCTAACCATAGAATTGGCTTGCATGACATCGTGATTCATTCGCTCAAAAGGCTTCATAAAAGCCAAAATAATAATAGCATAGATAGGCAATGCTATTAAGGTGATGAAAAAAAGATTGGCATTTTGCAGAATTAAGACACTTCCGACAATAAACAAAATACTCACATCTAAAAATAAAGAGAGAATCGTTGATGCCAGTGCATCAATAATCGAGTTGGCATCGGTGAAACGTGAAATAACTTCACCTGTCCGCCTTGTGGCAAAAAAGGACATGGGCAATTCAAAAATGTGACGAATATAAGACAAAATCACGTCAATCGTTAACCGTTGGCTCAGCACAACAAGTAGATAATTTTGTGAAAAGCTCATGATTTGTTGCATTATATAGGTTACAATCAACCCAACCGAGACAATGCCAAGAGTGGATTGCAAATGATTAGGAATATAATCGTCTAAGATTCCTTGCAAATAGTAAGACCCAACAATATTAATCAAGGTCACGAGCAAACTTGCCAGAATGATATAAGTTAGCAGTACCTTTTGTTTGAAAATAATTGGTAAAAAGCTTGTTAAGCCATTTTTCTTATCTTTATGCGGTTGATAATGCGGAGCAGTCGCTAAAAAGATAGCAACCCCAGTCCATTCTTCGGCAAAATGCGCTTTGGACATTTTAGTGACCCCAACGCTCGAATCAGGGTCACCGATAATAAGATAATCTTTTTTGGCTTTGTAGATAACATAGTAATGCGGGAGTTTGCCTTCTTTATTAACATGAACAATAAAAGGATAGGGAATATCAGCCATATCAAACAGTTCCATATTAGCCTGAATGGCGCGTGTTTCAAAGCCGATTGCTTTAGCTGCCTCAACTATTCCTAATGCTGTTGTCCCTTCCTTAGTTGTTTTGGCTAATTCTCTCAAATGAGCCAGCGAGAAATCTGATCCATAATGTTTGGCAACTGATGCCAAAGCTGCCACACCACAGTCTCGCAAATCAATCTGACTAACATATTTATATCTTCTCATAACCTTTCCCTTTTAAAAATGAAACTAGAACTATTGTGCCATAAAACAAGATTAAAAAACGCCCAAGTCGTAAAAAGTCAAAAATAGGTCGCAAACGGTCAAAAAATCATGAAAATACAAAAAATTTTACCATTTACGACCTAAAAATGACAAATTACGACTTGGACGTTTATTTTTTCGAAAAAGTATTATACTAAGATTGTAAAGGTTGCAACCCTAAAAAATAATTTAAGGAGGTATTCAAATGAATATAAAAACTTTTGACCAATTTGATGTAATGACAGACGCAGAACTTGCTAAAGTTGAAGGTGGAGGCATGGAATGGATTGGAGATGTATTGGGTGCTATAGGTAATGCTGCGCATCCTGTTAACCCTCGTCAAGTGGTAGATCAATTAAATGGAAAGTATCCACGTCGTGGTTCTGTTCGTTCTTGCCCTCCTGGAGGAACTGGAGGAACACCTAATGCTTGTTGATAATTTGTCTGTAGAAATTTCTAAATAATGTTATTTTAAAGATAATTTAGAAGTTTTTTTAGTAAAAAAGAAATACGGTATGTAAATTATGAAAGCATTATATAATGGTCGTCTGTCTGATGTATGGGAAATAAGTAAGACGAATGTTCAACCAGTATGGGTTCAGCAAGCCTTTAAACAAAATTATCTGAAATGGAACGATAATAAATTAATAATTTCTATGAGCGGAATAAATCCGTCTATGAAATTTAATTTGAAAATTAGCTTATTGAGTTATCCTGGTTACGCCTCTTATCCTGTGGGGTATATCGGAGATTTTTTAGATATTACTAACCATCGTGTTGTTTCAAAAAAACAATTTCATAAACATTATCAAATTATTGAGGAGGATCCTCTATAATTCTCATTTATATCTAAAACTACAGTTTAAAGCAGCATAATAGAGATGCCATTCATATTACCCCATTCCCTTATATTTGCAGAGAAAATCGCGGTAAAAAATAATAATTTATTCTGGAAGAAGTTAAGCTACCTTACTTGGCTTCTTTCTTTTTTTTAAAAGGAGTATCTATGATAGAAAAACTAAAAACCAAGCTCGTGCCAAAATTGTTAGCTTTATTTTTTATCGTTTTCGAACTATTTGGTGTTGCTGAAATAATGAGTATTATTTTTTGGCAATTTGATTTATCAACAACAGATTATTTTTATCTTGTTCTTAATAGTTTAACCATTCTTTTTGTTGTAGTATAGTCATTTACCTAAAACGAATAAGACCAGAAATGTTTCAAATAACGTCGCTAAAACCTTTGGATTATTTACTAACTCTGCTTGCTTTTGGGTTGATATACGCCTACTATGGCAAACTTTTATTTGTTGGGGCTAATCCTGATTTTGATTTGGTGTTTTTCCGTCACTCACCTCAGGAGTTTTTGGTGGCTTTACAACCCTTGGTTGTTGATCCAATCTTAGAAGAATTACTTTACCGTGGCGTTTTAATGACTAGCTTTTTTGAAAAATCAAAGTATTTCCTCGATTGCTTGTTATCTGCTATTTTATTTTCATTTGCACGTTTGCTTTCCTATGGTTTTAGATTGGATTTATTTGAGAAATATGTTGTTTCGGCTTGATTTTAGCCCTTCTTTTCAGAAAAACACGGTCAATTTCCCCATCAATTCTTGTTCATATGGCATGGAATATTTATCTGAGCTGGCACCTTATTACCTTTGTTTTCTTTGGTCAATAAAAATAGTCACATAGTATGAATATAAAAACTTTAAAATAAGTCGCAAACGGTCAAAAAATCATGAAAATACAAAAAAATTTACCATTTACGACATAAAAACAACAAATTACGACTTGGACATGCATTAACCGCACAATCTGTTAAACTAAAATCTGTCAGTTGCGATGACAAAATTTATTAGGAGGTATTCAAATGAATACAAAAACTTTTGACCAATTTGATGTAATGACGGATGCAGAACTTTCTACTGTGGAAGGTGGGAAGACAATTTATTATGGTAATGGATTATACTGTAATGCAAATAAATGTTGGGTGAATTGGTCACAAACAGCTACAACGATTGCAAATAATTCAGTAATGAATGGCCTAACAGGCGGAAATGCTGGATGGCATTCAGGAGGAAGAGCTTAATGGCGGGCTTAAGGTGGTTTTCGGGTGGAAAAGAAAGAAAAAATGAAGCAGTAATTATTATTGATGAATTATTAGTATCTTTGAGTGAGGATTCAAAATATATACCGCTTAAAGAATTTTTTCTTTTTTATCGTAAGGAATTAGAGTCAAGTGGAACTTCTACGCCATTGGTATTAAGTAGGATGAATGTAGAGTTATCTAACATTCTGATAGAAAATAAACTTCAATTATCTGATAAACAGTCAGAACAATTAAAGAGACTAAGAAGTTTATCAAATATTAGATATGGTTATTAGATAAAACATTTATTTTCAAGCTGATAGATTGCCTATCAGCTTTTGTTTTAATCAAATTTTACCGTTTACGACCTAAAAATGACAAATTACGACTTGGACGTTTATTTCCAAGAGAATTTGTTAAACTGAACTGGTCAATCGCGGTGACAATCTTAATTAAAAGGAGATTTTATGAAAAAGAATGTTTTAAAATCAACAATTTTATTATTTGCAACTGTTTTATCAATGGCTACCGTTTCTGTCTTTGCTGATGATGAGCTTGTGCCTACAACTGAAACGACAGAAGTTGTGGATAATGGGGATAATGTTACAGAGAATCTAGCAACAGATATTATTGAGCCATCAAATGATATTTCAGAAAGTCAATCCGAAAAAACTGAGGAGGAGTCATCAATTGAAACGGCTGATAATTCAGCAGTTTCAATGGAATCAACCGAAGCAACGGAAACGATAGTATCAGACACATCAGATGAGCCAGAAGAAGCTGAAGTCACCATTCCCCAATATGAAGAAAATGTCGCAGACTTTAATCACGTTCCAATGACAGATGTTTATGCTATGTTCACAGAGGACGGAAAAGAGCACGTGATTTATGTTGGACGTCCGACTTGTTACTATTGTCGTCAGTTTTCCCCAGCTTTAAAAGAGTTCAACACTTTAATGAATAATTGTCTAGAGTATTCCAATACTGACAGTCAGGATTTTGATGAAGAAGCAGCGAACTTTCTTTTTGGAACAGTCGGTATTCCAGGAACGCCTACCATTATTTGTTTGCAAAATGGTCAAATCGTGAGTGCGTGGATTGGTGGCGGTATTTCTGGACAAGAACTTTATGACTATCTCTTTTATGGGAAAATTCCAGCGGCTATGGCAGTAGCAATGTCTGAACAATCAAATGAAGATAATACAGAAACGATAACCTCTGACGCTAAAGAAATAAAAACTGATTCTAATATTCAGAATGTGATTTTTTCACCGCAAAATGATGTTAAAACTGCTGACAGAGCCTTAATTGCTCCAGAAAGCCCACAAGCTTTCTCTAAAAATGAAATAAAAACTAATAACAGCAACGCCCTACCTAAATTAGGCATTAAAGCAAACAACTTTTCAGCATATGGACTGTTAATTTCTCTGTTTGGACTGATTTTAATGAAACTTGGCAGAGGAAAAGTAGCAAATGAATGATAAAGTTTGTAAAAATAGTTTATACACAGCTCTCATATTTGACTTTCTTGGAATATGCTTAATGTTGTTTAATTACTTTGTGTACAATAAAGATTTTTGGAATTCAACAACTTATAATTTATTATTTGGCGGGTTGTTTGTGTTGCTTTTATGCAAAAAAATGTTTCAAAAAAGATATATACTTTATGCATGAACAAGCTAAAGCAATTAGCTAAACTTGTTCAAAATAATATTGAAGCATAAAAGAGGCTATTATGTAACTAAAATCGTTGGTGTTGTGTGCTTATTAATAGCAGTATTTCAATTTTATAACACTTATAAGTTACTTACTGACACTAAAGTAGATGGCAATGAAAACACATCGCAGTTTCTGTTGGCTAGTTTATGGAGCGGCGGCCTATCTGGGATTATTCTTTTTGTTCTTGGATTAGGTTTGTTACTCAATGTCTTTTAATCACTTCTCTAATATGGAAAAACAAAAATTATTCACTAGTTGTTAGTGTACTTAATTTTTGTTTTTTTAGTATATCAGAATATTATTTTACTATGTTACAATAAAAAGTGACCGTTCGTGACCTTATTTTGTCTGTTTATGACTTGGAGATTTTTTTATCAATATTTCCTTTATAATGTTATTGAAGGGAATAATGATTTATGAAATATTTTAAATTTACAATTAACAGGAGAGATTATAAATTGGCTATTGACGATATCCTTTTTATTCAAGTCTCTAAAGAAAAAATTCATATGGTCAAGGTGGTAACCGCCGATAAGGAATATCACATTTATCATCAATTAAAAGATATTGAAAGAGAATATCATCAGTTCCTTAGGTGTCACCGTGATACTTTGGTAAATAGGGATACAATACGGATAATGGATAGAGAGCAGCGACTTTTATATGTTGGAGATGAAAAACGACCTGTACATTATGCACGAAGTAAAGGAAGTCAACTAAAAGAAATCATCTCAAATGACTGATTTTTAGAGGAGATTTATGTTAGATATTTATGTACTAGAGGATAATATCATACAGCAATTTCGTATGGAACGCGAGATTGCGACCATTATGGCAAAAAATAATTGGGACTATCAGAGAATAGAGGTGTTTAGTTCCGCAAATGAGATTATAGCTAAGGCAACTGAAAAAGGAGAGCATCAAATTTTCTTTCTTGATTTAGAAATCAGAGACGACGAAAAACAAGGAATTGATGTCGCTAAAGCCATTCGTGAACAAGATGCAACGGCTATCATTGTTTTTGTAACAACCCATTCAGAATTTATGCTGCTGACTTACCAAGCGTTAGTAGGGGCGATTGATTTTATTGATAAGAACCTGAATGACCAAGCATTTAGTGAACGCATAGAGTTGTGCCTAAAGGAAGCCATGAAACATCAAAATGATAATTTCGGCGAGAATTCCTTTTTGTTTGAAACTCCTAAAGCACGTGTGCGCGTTCTATATAGTGACATTCTTTATTTCGAAACATCTCCTGCCGTGCACCGTGTGATTTTGCATACGAGAAATGAAAGAGTGGAATTTTATGCGACGATTGCAGAGATTGCTAAATCAGACAAACGTCTTTTCAAGTGTCACCGTTCTTTTATCATTAATGTGGATAATGTGGTCAGATTTGATAAAGCGACACGAAGTGTTTATTTCGAAACTGGGGACTCTTGCTTAGTTTCGAGGGATAAAATAAAACCTCTATTGAATGAGATGAGGTGAGAAGCTAATGAGTGATTATCTAAGTGAACTAGCTTACTATCCTGTGATTATGTTGATTTACTCTAATGTTAGAGGAGAAAAACTGAAATTGTGGGAAATAGTAACGATAGCTGTTGCTTTCTTCGTCATTGATTTTACATGGTTTTACACTATTATCGGTCGTATTTTAATATTGATGTTTCTATCTTATTTGAGAGATAAAACCTTGCCCTTTTCTCTATACGTATTTTATGGGAGTATTCCATGGGTTATAGAGAGTGCTTTTAAAAGAATTATTAGTTTCTTCATTATTCCATTTTTTAATTTTAGTTATACCGATTTAGATAAAAATAATTTATTATTTGTCATTGTAGAATTTTCAATAATTCTGATGTATTTTATGATGGTGCAGTTGTTTAAAATTAACTTTCAAACTTTTATTGCACTAAATGAGATAAAAAATCTACGAAAGAAACTAATATTTACAGATTTAACAATGATGTTTTACTATGTCATGATTGAATTTTTAACAGGTATGGAAGTTTATGGTGGTGTCCCAAACTTGGTTTATCGCCAATGGTTGGTGGTTCTCTATTTCACTTTCTTCACTTTAATGTTGTTTTATATGAATCGCTCTTATCAAAATTGGCTGGAGAAAGAAGTATCGTTAGCGCGGGAGCAAGAACTGCATTCTTTGTCGGTATATAGCAAGCAAATCGAAGGCTTATATGAGGAACTAAGAGCTTTTCGTCATGATTATGCTAATATCTTAGCGAGTTTAAAAGAGGGAATCGACCAAAATGATATGAGTATGGTGAGGAATATTTATAATGCCGTTTTAGAGGATTCTGGAAAGTTTATTCAGCATAGTCGCTTCAATATTGGACGATTGACTAATATTGATAATGATGCGATAAAAAGCCTTTTATCAGCTGAATTTTTAGAAGCGGAATCTCATCATATTGAGGTAGAATTAGAAGTTAAAGATAAAATTGGAACTCCAGATATTCCTTTGTTAGATTATGTGCGGCTCGTCTCCATTTTATGTGACAATGCGATTGAAGCGGCTATTGAAGCTGAAAAGCCTGCCATGATTATTGCTTGTTTCTATCAAGGGGATGACTATTTACTAATTATAGATAACACCACAAAAGAAGAGCGAGTTCCTGTGGAATTGATTTACCAGAAGAATTATTCAAGTAAGGGCTTTGGACGAGGTGTTGGTCTTAAAACGGTTAACCAGATGTTGAAAAAGTATCCAAATATGTCGGTACAAACATCAAGCAAGAATTATCATTTCAGACAAACAATACGAATCAAAAAATCATTCGACTGAAATAGTCGAATGATTTTTGGTTTAAGCGTGTTTAGTAGGCTTATGATTTTTCTTTAACCAATCAAAAGGTCCAACAATTAAGAAATCCTTATTCTTTCCACCAATCGTTTTCTCTAATTCAGATTGATCTAACTCTTTAAACATTTTTTCTGTCATCATTTTTATAAACCTCCTTAGTAATTAATTGTAGCAGAAAAGTTCTTAAAAGCTTTTTCTAAGTCATAAAACGTCGTTTTTAGGTCGTAAACGGTATTAAAAAAGTCCAAATCATCATTTTTATGTCATTTTAAAATCACAAGATGTCAAAGTCAGTCGTGAACGGCAAGTATTAAAAAATAACCATTCGCGACTGAAAAACAACGTTTTGCGACTTGAGTGTTCGTTATGAATTGAAAAGGAGTATAATGTAGGCGTATTATAGGAAATATAAGTGAAAGTAGGTGATTGTCATGTCAGTGGCATCAGTAAAATAATGAATTAAAAAGATTATTTTTTCAATCTATACACATGAAAAAATCTATGTTATCGACCAGACAAATCTGACAGAAGAGTTGCAGTTTTCGACGACGTTGAAATTTTTGGGGAAATGGTACATCACAACTGGAAATCATTAGCTTTGTCATTCTGAGTTGGCGTTGGATGACTTTCAAAAAAATTCATTCAACAAGCTCAAGTCTCTACTGACGAAGCTCAAAAGTTAGAATTTACGACGGATTACCTGCCATTTTCTGAAATATTGGGGTTATAGGGAGTATTTATGATAAAAACATTATTTTCACAGTATAAAACAGCGGTTTTGGTTATTGGCATCATTTGTTATTAACCGTTTATCCACAGATTTAAAAATGATTTACATGTTTGGACGCGATTTTGGTCGTAGTCTTGTCAATGCTTTATTGCCTTAGAAGGAGACATTATGACAAAATTAGTAAAAGAAGAGTTGCTAAATGAGGTTTATGACCTTGTCTTGTCTGTTGACATCAAAGATGAAGAACGTCAAGCATTACTAACTTTCAAAAATGCGGTAGAAGCAGGTCAGGATTTTGATAGAGCTGTGATGTCTTTGGCATCTGATTTACGTCGAATCGGTGTTGCAAATATTGCCAAGAAAACAAAAATGAGCGCATCGGTGAACACTTTTTATCAAAAAATCGCGACATATGGAGAATTTGAAAAAAATCTCGGACGTGGTCTTATGGCTATGGGTGTCGTGGGCGGTGGTCATTGATAACTTTAGTATAAAAAAATAATAGAAAACATCATCACGACACTTGGGAAAACTTGTCAATACAGCAATTATCAAACGATGATTGTAAGTATTTATTTTCAAAATTGTTACTGCTGTGCCAAAAAGACAGGCAAGTCATAAGAAAACTCTTAATTGATAATTTTGACCTTTCACGACTATTTTTGGTCATTTCATGACATTAAATGAAATTATCACTCAAAAAGGATTATAGTAATTAGTGGTTATTAAATAACTTTCTGATGTGAGGGAATCGTGGAGAGATGTGAAAAATTTTTCTTGGACAGCTTGCCAAGTGTTCTTGATGATTTAGACTTTCAGGGAGAAAAGATGAAAAAAATAGTTAAAAATCCAATATTAAATAGCTTGATAATAGGAATGGGAGCTGGTGTTGTAGCGGATTTGCTCGGTACTCGCTTTCTGCCATATCATATTACATAGTTGCTTTACTCGTTGTCACCTTTATTTGTAGCGTTTCTTTTGACTAACTAATATTACCTAACAGCGAGCTAATAAGCAGGTATTTGGAGGGAGATTTATGCCGAATTTAAAGTGGTTTTCTGGGGGAAAAGAAAGAAGAGACGAAGCATTAATCATCATTGATGAGTTGCTAGCAACTCTTGATAACAATATGAAAATCAATCCGTTACGACAATTATTGCAATCTTATCATGAAGAATTAAAAAATAGAGGGACGTCAACGCCCTATATTTTAAGTCGTTTAAATGTTGATTTATCAACTGTTTTGGTGGAAAATGCTATTCACCCAACAAGGGAACAATCGGCGAAACTAAAAGAGTTAAGAGCACTTCAAAACATCAGAATACCGTTTGAAGATATTCTTTATTTTGAAACGGTGCAAGCACTATTTCATGTTGGTGACATGGACAGGACAGCGTAATTTTTACGGAACAATCAGAGAAGTTAAAAATGCAAATCATAAGCTATTTCAATGCCAAAAATCCTATCTGATTAATCCTGATAATGGCGTCAGTTTGGATAAAAAAGAAGGGATTGTTTATTGTGTAGGTGGAAAATCTTGTTACGTTTCCAAAAAATCCATGAAAGAATTGAAAATTAAACTAGAAAGTTAGAGTGGAGAAGTTTTGGACTTAAGGAGTTTAATTGCGTTTTTAGAAACCTTTGTCACGTTTTTAGGGTATGCTATCCTGTCTAAGAGCATCACCAAGCACCGACCTTGCCGTTTGGGAATGGCTAGTATCTGTTTTGGTGTTGCCAATTCTTGCATTAGGCTTTACGGTTGTCATGCTTTTGTGCTTTTCGGATATGGACAGTTTCAAAATTGTCATGATTAAAAATATTGTGGTGTTGTTGTGGTTTATCACTTTATCTTACCGTCATGATAGGTTCTTGCTACCAAGGTATCATATTTTTATGGTTTTTTTCCAGTTGCAGTAGGGGATATTTTGCTTAGGACGGTGTCTTATTCATTAGTAGCGCTATTTTCCACAAAAATCAATGCTATCGGACAGTTATGGATTGTTTCGAAATTCCACGTATTACCTACATTCATAACCTTGCTATTCTGTTTGATAATAGGATTGAAGCCGCAGTATTATCAGATGTTCCTAAAATATCCGTAGCGAATTTTTATCAAGATGATAACTTTGTTTTTATGATTGAAAATTCAACCAAAGAAGATAGTATTCCGATTGATACCGTTTATCAAAAAGGCTATTCAAGCAAAGGTGATAATCGTAGTATTGGCTTAGCAACAGTTATTGAATTTCATCAAGAATATGGCAAGCTACCCATTGAAACAAGCAGCTCAAATCACCTCTTTAGATAAATTTTGAAAATTGATGCATTAGAAACACTATGTTTTTTCTGATAATTTAACAAAAAACTTGCATCATCTTTGAAGGTATATACTTTATTTGAATACACGATAAACAAATTCCGAATGAAAAGAGGTATTTTATGTTGGAAGTTTTAGCTGGTATTGCTTGTTTATTGTTAGCTGGTTATCAATTATTTACAGCTTACAAATTGTTTGACAACAGAAAAAAACATGGTAACAAAAATACGTCACCATTTCTTTTGGATAGTTTATGGAGTGGAGCTCTTATAAGTATTATCCTATCATCAGTAGCTGCTGATCTTATTGTGAATATTTTTAAAAAACTTGTGTTATTCAATGCTCAATAGGGCATTTTTAAAACCTTAACGTTTAAAAACGTACTCTTTAAAAATGAGAAAGTCAACTTCTGTTGAAGTTGGCTTTATTTGTTATTGTAAGGAAAGGACGGGATTTGAACCCGCGTGTGAATAACATCCACTTGCCAGATTTCGAGTCTGGTGCCGTACCAAGCTGAGCCACCTTTCCAAATGTCGTATTTAAGCGTTGTTTGATGTCAAATGATAATGTTGCTCAAAATACCATGCGGAAAAAGGGAGTTGAATCCTCACGCCCATACTGGGCACATGCGCCTGAAGCATGCGTGTCTGCCGTTCCACCATTTCCGCAAAAGACAAAGTCATTATACGACTTTTAATCAAAAAAGACAAACATAAGAAATCTTTTGAGCTAGGTACTGAATAAAAGGGCATTTTTTGCTATAATGAGACTATCAATTATAAAAAGGAAGTACATTTGCAAGGTAGAATTATCAAGTCTCTAGCAGGTTTTTACTATGTTGAATCTGACGGAGTCATTTATCAGACACGTGCGCGTGGCAATTTTAGAAAAAAAGGTCAAACACCTTATGTTGGCGATTTTGTTGAATTTTCAGCAGATGACCATTCAGAGGGCTACATTTTAGCGATTCATGACCGAAAGAATAGTTTGGTTCGACCACCGATTGTCAACATTGACCAAGCGGTTGTCATCATGTCAGCCAAAGAACCAGACTTTAATGCCAATTTGTTGGATCGTTTTTTGGTCTTATTAGAGCATAAGGCGATAGAACCGATTGTTTATATTTCAAAAATGGATTTAGTGACAACTCCTGATGAGATAAGGACAATTCAAAGACAATATCAAGAAATCGGTTATCAATTTTGCACGTCTTTGGAAGAATTGTTTCCGCTATTGACCGACAAAGTGACTGTTTTCATGGGGCAAACAGGTGTTGGTAAATCAACATTGTTAAATAAAATTGCTCCAGAACTCAAGTTAGAAACAGGTGAAATTTCGGATAGTCTTGGACGTGGTCGCCATACCACTCGTGCAGTTAGTTTTTACAATGTTAATGGTGGGAAAATAGCAGATACGCCAGGATTTTCATCGCTTGATTATGAAATTACGAATGCCGAAGATCTCAACGAATCTTTTCCAGAGCTAAGGCACTTTAGTCATTACTGCAAATTCCGTTCCTGTACGCATACGCATGAGCCATCATGTGCGGTTAAGGAAGCCTTGGAATCAGGCGACCTTTGGCAGTCACGGTATGATAATTATCTCCAATTTCTCAGTGAAATTGAAAACCGTCGTGAAACGTATAAGAAAGTTATAAAAAGAAAGTAGGTACTTATGTCAAACAATAAAATCGCACCATCAATTTTAGCAGCTGATTATGCAAATTTCGCTTCAGAATTAAAACGTATCGAAGAAACAAGTGCAGAATATGTTCATATCGACATTATGGATGGGCAGTTTGTACCAAATATCAGTTTTGGTGCAGATGTCGTGGCTAGCATGCGTAAACACAGCAAACTCGTTTTTGATTGTCACCTTATGGTGGTTAATCCAGAACGTTATGTTGACGCATTTGCGCAAGCTGGTGCAGATATTATGACAATTCATGCGGAGTCAACTCTTCATATTCATGGTGCTTTGCAAAAAATTAAAGCTGCAGGCATGAAAGCAGGTGTTGTTATCAACCCAGGAACACCAGTTTCAGCTATTGAATCTGTCTTGAGTTTGGTTGACCAAGTGCTTATCATGACAGTCAACCCAGGATTTGGTGGACAAGCCTTCATTCCTGAAACGCTTGAAAAAGTGGCAAAAGTTGCTCAACTCCGCGATGAAAAAGGCTATGATTTTGACATCGAAGTTGACGGTGGCGTTGATAATAAGACTATCAAAGCTTGTTATGATGCTGGAGCGAATGTCTTTGTTGCTGGTTCATATCTCTTCAAAGCAAGTGATTTAGCTGCACAAGTAGAAACATTGCGTGTGGCGTTAGATGACTAAGATAGCTGTCTTTACTGGCGGTCGTTTGTCAGGTTTTTCGACTGATTTTGAGCTTTTTGTAGGTGTTGACCGTGGTAGTCTTTTCCTATTAAAAAATCAATTACCTTTAGATTTGGCAGTGGGAGATTTTGATTCTGTCAGCAAAGAAGAATTACAAATGATTCAAGAAAAAGCTGGCGATTTCATCAAGGCTGCTCCAGAAAAAAACGACACGGATACAGAGTTAGCCCTAAAGGCGATTTTCTCAAAATACCCACAAGCACAAGTGACGATTTTCGGCGCTTTTGGCGGTCGTATTGACCACATGATGTCTAATCTTTTTCTACCAAGCGACCCAGAATTAGCACCCTTCATGCGTCAGATAACCCTACGCGATGAGCAAAATACCGTGCAGTTTTATCCTGCAGGTTCTAATCAAGTTTTGCCAGAAAAAGAAATGATTTACGTTTCCTTTATGGCTGATGGTGACGCTGATTTGACCATTAAAGGTGCCAAATACGAGCTTGACGCCAGTAATTTTTTCAAGAAAAAAATCTATTCAAGCAATGAATTTCTTGACCAACCAATTACAGTTAACTTAAAATCAGACTATCTTATCGTTATTCAAAGTAAGGATAGGTAAAATGTTAATTATTACATTATTATTAGGACTTCTTAGTGTCGTTTTGTTAATTTATCTTTTGCTGAAAATGGCAAAGCTGACAGAAGATGTTTCACAAAAAATGGACGACAACGCTGATAATTTATCTGACCAAGTCTCATATCAGCTTGATTTAGCGCAAAAAGACCAAGTTTTAGCGTTGAATAATCAGATAAATCGTTTGCAAAATGATTTATACACACAATTAAATGATATTCGCGATGTTCTTCATCAAAGTTTGAATGAAAATCGTGACCGTTCTGACCAGCGTTTAGAAATCATCAACCGCAATTTAACAAATTCTGTCAAAGAAATGCAAGAATCAAACGAAAAACGTTTGGAAGAAATGCGTCAAACAGTTGAAGAAAAACTCGAACAAACCTTGCAAAATCGTTTGAAAGCCTCATTTGAGACAGTTTCTAAGCAACTAGAGTCTGTCAATCAAGGCTTGGGTGAGATGAAAAATGTCGCACAAGATGTTGGCACCTTAAACAAAGTGCTTTCAAATACTAAGACACGTGGCATTCTTGGTGAGTTACAACTGGGGCAAATTATCGAAGATATTATGACGCCTAACCAATACGAACGAGAATTTCCGACCATTTCAGGCTCTAGTGAGCGTGTTGAATACGCCATAAAGCTTCCAGGAACAGATGATGATGGCTATGTTTATTTGCCAATTGATTCGAAATTCCCATTGGAAGATTACTATCGCTTGGAAGATGCTTACGAAAGTGGTGACAAAGAACAAGTTGAGCTTTACCGCAAGTCGCTTCTTAACAGCATCAAACGCTTTGCTAAAGATATTAATAAAAAATACCTCAATCCACCTGAGACAACTAATTTTGGAATTATGTTTTTACCAACAGAAGGTTTGTATTCAGAAGTGGTTCGTAATGCTAGTTTCTTTGATAGCTTGCGACGTGATGAAAATATTGTCGTAGCAGGACCGTCAACCTTATCAGCTCTATTAAATTCGCTTGCTGTCGGCTTTAAAACTCTCAATATTCAGAAAAATGCAAACGATATTAGCAAAGTTTTAGGAAATGTTAAGGTAGAATTTGAAAAATTTGGCAATATGTTGGTTAAAGCTCAAAAACAAATCAATACCGCTAATAATACTTTGGATAGTCTCATTTACACAAGGACAAATGCGATTATCCGAGCTTTAAATACTGTTGAATCTTATCAAGACCAAGCAACGGCAAGTTTACTTAACCTCCCACCATTAGAAGATGAGGAAAATCATGAAAATTAATCAAATGAAAAAAGATGAACTCTTTGAAGGGTTCTACTTAATAAAATCCGCAGAGATTCGTAAGACGAGAGCGGGCAAGGATTATATTGCCTTTACTTTCCAAGATGATACTGGTGAAATTTCTGGTAATCTTTGGGATGCTCAACCCTATAATGTTGAAGAATTTGTCGCTGGCAAAGTAGTATACATGAAAGGTCGTCGTGAGGTCTATAATGGAACACCTCAAGTCAATCAAATTACCCTTCGTAATCCACGTGAGGGTGAGCCAAACGACCCAAGTGACTTCCGAGAAAAATCACCAGTCGACGTTGTTGATGTCAAAGATTATCTTGAGCAAATGATGTTCAAAATTGAAAATGCTGTTTGGCAACGTGTTGTTCGTGCGCTTTATCGCAAATACGACAAGGAATTTTTCACTTATCCTGCAGCTAAGACAAATCACCATGCTTTTGAATCTGGATTAGCCTATCATACAGCAACCATGGTGCGTTTAGCGGATGCAATTGGTGATATCTATCCACAACTCAACAAAAGTTTGCTTTACGCTGGTATCATGCTTCATGACTTGGCGAAAGTTATTGAGTTAACTGGTCCAGACAATACCGAATACACTGTACGTGGCAATTTAATCGGTCACATTGCTTTGATTGATGAAGAAATCACAAAAGTTCTCACAGAATTAAACATTGATGACACCAAAGAAGATGTTATCATTTTACGCCATGTTATCCTAAGTCATCATGGCTTGCTTGAATACGGCAGCCCAGTTCGTCCACGTGTGATGGAAGCAGAGATTATTCATATTATTGATAATATCGACGCCGAAATGATGATGATGACAACGGCATTGAGTCGTATTGACGAGGGCGAAATGACAAATCGTATTTTTGCAATGGATAATCGTTCATTCTATAAACCAAAATTATAAGAGGCAATAAGAAGTAGAATATTTTAACATTACTCACTCGAAGACCTCTTTACATTAGGGAAAAGCACAAAAAAATGGACATTTTTTATTAAAATGTTCGTTTTTTTCACCTTCTTATGATATAATGACAAAAAACAGATATGAAAATGGAGAAATTATGAAATTACGACGTAGTGAACGCATGGTTGTCATCTCCAACTATTTGATTAACAACCCCTATAAATTGACAAGTTTAAACACATTTGCTGAAAAATATGAAGCAGCAAAATCTTCAATCTCTGAAGATATCGCCATTATCAAAAAAGCTTTTGAAGAATCAGGAATCGGCGAAATTGAAACAGTTACAGGGGCGAGCGGAGGTGTCATTTTTACACCAGGAATCTCTGATGAAGAAGCTAAAGCAGTCATCGAAGAATTACGTGACCGCCTTTCAGAAAGCAATCGTATTCTTCCTGGAGGTTATATCTACTTATCAGATTTATTAAGTACCCCTAAAATTTTACAAAGTGTTGGACGTATCATTGCTAATGCTTTCAAGGGAAATAAAATTGATGCGGTTATGACAGTAGCAACCAAAGGTGTGCCTTTGGCAAATGCCGTTGCAAATATCTTGAATGTTCCATTTGTCATCGTTCGACGTGACCTTAAAATTACGGAAGGTTCAACCGTTTCTGTCAATTATGCAAGTGGCTCAAGTGACCGTATTGAAAAGATGTTCTTGTCTAAACGCAGCTTGAAACCGAATAGTCGTGTCTTGATTGTTGACGACTTCCTTAAAGGTGGGGGAACGATTTCTGGTATGGTCAGTCTCTTGAAGGAATTCGATAGTACTCTTGTAGGTGTCGCAGTCTTTGCTGAAAATGCCCAAGAAAAACGTGACCGAATGACTTACAAATCACTTCTAAAAGTTTCAGAAATTGATGTTAAAAACAACCATGTCAAAGTAGAAATTGGTAATATTTTCGATTAAGAGAGGGAGTTCCCCTTTTTCTTTAAAAGTTATATTGTTCAAGAACGTTTAATCTTTTTTGGGACTATAACGAATTTAGTAGCTACCAAAAATTTTATAAAAGCTATAAAATACGACTAAATCATTTGACAGACGGTGAAAGTTATGTTATCATAATGAACGGTACTTTTTACTTTTGGTCTCTCCAGAGTGTACAGAGACGTGCTGACAAATGTTGCAAAGTACACATTTTAGATAAGGACTGTCACCAAGTACCTTATCAACCAAAATAAAAAATCTTACAGGAGAAAAGTAGATGCCTACAATCAACCAGTTGGTACGTAAACCACGTAAATCTAAAGTTGAAAAATCTAAATCACCAGCACTTAACGTTGGTTACAACAGCCACAAAAAAGTTCAAACTAACGTATCTTCACCACAAAAACGTGGTGTTGCAACTCGTGTTGGAACAATGACACCTAGAAAACCTAACTCAGCCCTTCGTAAATTTGCTCGTGTACGTTTGAGCAACCTTATTGAAGTTACTGCATACATCCCAGGTATCGGACACAACCTTCAAGAACACAGTGTTGTTCTTATCCGTGGTGGACATGTAAAAGACCTTCCAGGGGTACGTTACCACATCGTTCGTGGTGCACTTGATACTGCAGGTGTTGCTGATCGTAAACAAAGCCGTTCTAAATACGGTGCTAAACGTCCTAAAGGATAATAGAAGGGGGATAAGAAAAAATGAGTCGTAAAAATAGAGCGCCTAAACGCGAAGTATTGCCAGATCCATTGTACAATTCACAACTTGTAACACGTCTTATCAACCGTGTTATGCTTGATGGTAAACGTGGTACAGCTGCATCAATCGTTTATGATGCATTTGAACAAATCAAAGAAGCTACTGGAAACGATGCACTTGAAGTATTCGAAACAGCTATGGAAAATATCATGCCTGTTCTTGAAGTACGTGCTCGTCGTGTTGGTGGTTCTAACTACCAAGTCCCAGTTGAAGTTCGTCCAGAACGTCGTACAACTCTTGGACTTCGTTGGTTGGTAACTGCATCACGTGCTCGTGGTGAACACACTATGAAAGATCGTCTTGCAAAAGAAATCTTGGATGCTGCTAACAACACTGGTGCTTCAGTTAAAAAACGCGAAGACACACACCGTATGGCAGAAGCAAACCGTGCATTCGCACACTTCCGCTGGTAATCTGCGATATACAGATACAAAGCTTCGAATACAATTAAAGCTTTTTACTACGGGTGTTCAGGCTGTGTTTAGTAAGTGTTTTGCTTACTGACATGTATCAAATTTAATAAAGCATGTTTAGAACGGGTAGGTCCTGCCTATCCGTTCTAAAAGTATGCTATAATAGAGTAGTAAATTAAATTTATAATAGGAGAAAAAAATGGCTCGCGAATTTTCACTTGAAAAAACTCGTAACATTGGTATCATGGCTCACGTCGATGCTGGTAAAACAACAACAACTGAGCGTATTCTTTACTATACTGGTAAAATCCATAAAATCGGTGAAACACACGAAGGTGCTTCACAAATGGACTGGATGGAACAAGAGCAAGAACGTGGTATCACAATCACATCTGCCGCTACAACTGCACAATGGAAAGACTACCGTGTAAACATTATCGACACACCAGGGCACGTGGACTTCACAATTGAAGTACAACGTTCTCTTCGTGTTCTTGATGGTGCGGTAACAGTTCTTGACTCACAATCAGGTGTAGAACCTCAAACTGAAACAGTTTGGCGCCAAGCTACTGAATACGGTGTTCCTCGTATCGTATTCTCAAACAAAATGGATAAAATCGGTGCTGATTTCCTTTATTCAGTAAGCACACTTCACGATCGTCTTCAAGCTAACGCTCACCCAATTCAATTGCCAATCGGTTCTGAAGATAGCTTCAACGGCATCATTGACTTGGTTAAAATGAAAGCTGAAATCTATACTAATGACCTTGGTACAGATATTCTTGAAGAAGATATTCCAGCTGAATACGTAGATCAAGCTAACGAATATCGTGAAAAATTGATCGAAGCAGTTGCTGAAACTGATGAAGAATTGATGATGAAATATCTTGAAGGTGAAGAAATCACTGAAGCTGAATTGAAAGCTGCTATCCGTAAAGCAACTATCAACGTTGAATTCTTCCCAGTTCTTTGTGGTTCTGCTTTCAAAAACAAAGGTGTTCAAATGATGCTTGATGCAGTTATTGACTACCTTCCAAGTCCACTTGACATCCCTGCAATCAAGGGTGTTAACCCAGATACAGATGAAGAAGAAGAACGTCCAGCATCAGATGAAGAGCCATTTGCAGCTCTTGCATTCAAGATCATGACTGACCCATTCGTAGGTCGTTTGACATTCTTCCGTGTTTACTCAGGTGTATTGGACAGTGGTTCTTACGTTCTTAATACATCTAAAGGTAAACGTGAACGTATCGGACGTATTCTTCAAATGCACGCCAACCACCGTAACGAAATCGAAACAGTTTACGCTGGTGATATCGCTGCTGCCGTTGGTTTGAAAGACACTACAACTGGGGACTCATTGACAGATGAAAAAGCTAAAGTCATCCTTGAATCAATTGAAGTTCCAGAACCAGTTATCCAATTGATGGTTGAACCTAAATCTAAAGCTGACCAAGATAAAATGGGTATCGCTCTTCAAAAACTTGCTGAAGAAGACCCAACGTTCCGTGTTGAAACTAACGTTGAAACTGGTGAAACAGTTATCTCTGGTATGGGTGAACTTCACCTTGACGTCCTTGTTGACCGTATGAAACGTGAATTCAAAGTTGAAGCAAACGTAGGTGCTCCACAAGTATCGTACCGTGAAACATTCCGTCAAGCTACTCAAGCACGTGGATTCTTCAAACGCCAATCTGGTGGTAAAGGTCAGTTTGGTGATGTTTGGATTGAATTTACGCCAAATGAAGAAGGTAAAGGATTCGAATTTGAAAATGCTATCGTCGGCGGTGTCGTTCCTCGTGAATTTATCCCTGCAGTAGAAAAAGGTCTTCAAGAATCTATGGCTAACGGTGTTCTTGCTGGTTATCCAATGGTTGACGTTAAAGCTAAACTTTACGATGGTTCATACCACGATGTCGATTCATCTGAAACAGCCTTCAAGATTGCTGCATCACTTGCACTTAAAGAAGCTGCTAAAACTGCACATCCAGTTATTCTTGAACCAATGATGCTTGTTACAATCACAGCTCCAGAAGAAAACCTTGGTGACGTTATGGGGCACGTTACAGCTCGTCGTGGACGTGTTGATGGAATGGAAGCTCATGGTAACAGCCAAATCGTTCGTGCCTTTGTTCCACTTGCTGAAATGTTCGGTTATGCAACAATTCTTCGTTCTGCAACTCAAGGACGCGGTACATTTATGATGGTATTTGACCACTATGAAGACGTTCCTAAATCAGTACAAGAAGAAATCATCAAGAAGAATTCTGGTGAATAATTCCTGATAGAAAGGATGCTCAAAAGAGCATCCTTTTTTATTATGAAAACGGTAATAATATTTGCAATTTTGGTAAAATAGTTATATAATACTAACGTTGAAAGGTTGATTTGTGCCTACGTAAGTTAATCTTTTCACAATTGTCTAAAAGGGAAACCTTTTAAAATAAAAATTTTTTTGATTTTCATAAGGAGGAAATCACTAATGGTAGTTAAAGTTGGTATTAACGGTTTCGGTCGTATCGGTCGTCTTGCATTCCGTCGTATCCAAAACGTTGAAGGTGTTGAAGTAGCTCGTATTAACGACCTTACTGACCCAGCTATGCTTGCACACTTGTTGAAATACGATACAACTCAAGGTCGTTTCGACGGTGACGTTGTTGTTAAAGATGGTGGTTTTGAAGTTAACGGTCAATTCGTTAAAGTTTCTGCAGAACGTGACCCAGAACAAATCGACTGGGCTAACGATGGTGTAGAAATCGTTCTTGAAGCAACTGGTTTCTTTGCAACTAAAGCTGCTGCTGAAAAACACTTGCACGAAGGTGGAGCTAAAAAAGTTGTTATCACAGCTCCTGGTGGATCAGATGTTAAAACAATCGTATTTAACACTAACCACGAAATTCTTGATGGTACTGAAACAGTTATCTCAGCTGGTTCATGTACAACAAACTGTCTTGCGCCAATGGCTGATGCTTTGAACAAATCATTCGGTCTTAAAGTTGGTACAATGACTACAGTTCACGGTTACACTGGTGACCAAATGACTCTTGACGCACCACACCGTAAAGGTGACTTCCGCCGCGCACGTGCTGCTGCTGAAAACATCGTTCCTAACTCAACTGGTGCTGCTAAAGCTATCGGTCTTGTTATCCCAGAATTGAACGGTAAACTTCAAGGTCATGCTCAACGTGTACCAGTTCCAACTGGATCACTTACTGAACTTGTTTCAGTTCTTGACAAAAAAGTAACTGCTGAAGAAGTTAACGCTGCTATGCAAGCTGCTGCAACTGAATCATTCGGTTACAATACTGACCCAATCGTTTCACGCGATATCGTAGGTATCTCATTCGGTTCATTGTTTGACGCAACTCAAACAGAAGTAACCGAAGCAACTGACGGTACTCAATTGGTTAAAACTGTTGCATGGTACGACAACGAAATGTCTTACACTTCACAACTTGTTCGTACTCTTGAATACTTCGCAAAAATTGCTAAATAATCAATGAGTTAGCTGAAGAAGAGAGGATTCATTCCTCTCTTTTTTATATATTGTAAAATGATACAGAAATTCACACATTTCCTCGTTTAGTAATGGCTGGCGTACAAAATGTACTGATTTTGCTATCTCTTTTACAGGTTTTGTGATATAATTAGCATGTATAAAAAATAATAAGGAGTCCTATCAAATGGCTAAATTGACTGTTAAAGACGTTGATTTGAAAGGCAAAAAAGTTCTTGTCCGTGTTGACTTTAACGTGCCTTTGAAAGATGGCGTTATCACTAACGACAACCGTATTTCTGCGGCTCTTCCAACAATCAAGTACATCATCGAACAAGGTGGTCGTGCAATTCTTTTCTCTCACCTTGGACGTGTTAAAGAAGAAGCTGATAAAGAAGGTAAATCTCTTGCTCCAGTAGCAGCTGATTTGGCAGCTAAACTTGGTCAAGAAGTTGTCTTCCCAGGTGTTACACGTGGTGCTGAACTTGAAGAAGCTATCAACAACCTTAAAGACGGTGAAGTTCTTCTTGTTGAAAACACTCGTTTTGAAGATGTTGACGGTAAAAAAGAATCTAAAAACGATCCAGAACTTGGTAAATACTGGGCTTCACTTGGTGACGGAATCTTCGTTAACGATGCATTTGGTACTGCACACCGTGCACACGCATCTAACGTAGGTATCTCTGCAAACGTTGAAAAAGCTGTTGCAGGTTTTCTTCTTGAAAACGAAATTGCATACATCCAAGAAGCTGTTGAAAAACCAGTTCGTCCATTTATCGCAATCCTTGGTGGTTCAAAAGTTTCAGATAAAATCGGTGTTATCGAAAACTTGTTGAAAAAAGCTGATAAAGTCCTTATCGGTGGTGGTATGACTTACACATTCCTTAAAGCACAAGGTATCGAAATTGGTAATTCACTTGTCGAAGAAGACAAACTTGATGTTGCTAAAGAACTTTTGGCTAAAGCTGACGGTAAATTAATCTTGCCAGTTGACTCAAAAGAAGCTAACGCTTTTGCTGACTATACTGAAGTTAAAGATACTGAAGGTGCAGCAGTAGATGCTGGATTCCTTGGTCTTGATATCGGTCCAAAATCTATCACTAAATTTGACGAAGAATTGACTGGTGCTAAAACAGTTGTTTGGAATGGGCCTATGGGTGTATTCGAAAATCCTGATTTCCAAGCTGGTACAATTGGTGTAATGGATGCTATCGTTAAACAACCAGGCGTTAAATCAATCATTGGTGGTGGTGACTCAGCTGCCGCAGCTATCAACCTTGGTCGTGCTGACAAATTCTCATGGATTTCTACTGGTGGTGGAGCTTCTATGGAACTTCTTGAAGGTAAAGTACTTCCAGGTCTTGCAGCACTTACTGATAAATAATAATTTCTTCGTTGAGAAGATTTAAAGAGGACGGTGTTACCGTCCTTTTTTGTGTATAAAATCCGTAAATGGGAAGAAAATATTTTATTGCATGAAAGTGGTACTATTATTTTGGTTTTTGGAATGCAAGTGAGAGATATTTTGTGGTAAACGCATTCATATCAGTAGAACGTTCGCAAATCAATTTGAAAATATGTTAAAATAAAGAAAATGCAAATTGGTTGTGAGTTATGAATTATTTAAAAAATCTTTTATCGAATTATAAGTTTGACCCGAGTAAATTTAAATTGGGCATGCGCACCTTTAAGACTGGTTTAGCTGTTTTTTTGGTTTTATTAATTTTCCATTTATTTGGATGGGAAGGGCTGCAGATAGGAACGCTGACAGCTGTTTTCAGTTTACGTGAAAGTTTGGACAAGAGCGTTCATTTTGGCTTCTCACGTGTGGTTGGAAATAGTGTTGGTGGTTTGCTATCTCTGCTCTTCTTTTTTATCAATCAGTTTTTCCATAATCAGTTTTGGGTAACGTTGATTTTTGTTCCAATTTTTACCATGTTAGGAATTATGATTAATGTTTCAATTAATAACAAAGCAGGAATCATTGGTGGAACATCGGCACTTTTGATTATTACTCTATCAATTCCTGCTGGTGATACCATTTTATATGTATTTGCTAGGGTGTTTGAAACATTTTGCGGGGTCTTTGTAGCTATTCTTGTTAATTCTGATGTTGATAAGATTAAGGGACTTTTACGCCAAAAAAACTAAAAATTTTTCATTTATGTTATATTTTCTTACATAAGGGGTTGACGGTTTAGAATTTTCAGACTATAATAAGTGTCGGAAGGAGGTCATCATGAAAGAAAAAGAACTCAGACGTTCAATGGCGGTATTTCCTATTGGAACAGTAATGAAATTGACGGATTTAACAGCACGCCAGATTCGTTATTATGAAGATCAGGGTTTAATTACCCCAGAAAGGACGTCGGGAAATCGTCGTATGTATTCGTTAAATGATATGGATCGATTGCTCGAAATTAAAGATTTTCTTGATGAGGGGCTTAATATTGCGGCTATTAAGCGTGAATATGCGGAGCGACAAGATAAAGCACATCAGAAACAAAAATCTTTAACTGATGCTGATGTTCGTCGTATCTTACAAGATGAACTCCGTAACCAAGGTCGTTTTTCGGCCCCATCACAGTACATTGGCAACTGGCGCATCTAAAAACACGCGCCGCTCGGTTATTTCGGTTTTAAAAAGGAGACCTTAATTCATGACTATTACAGCAGCTGACATTCGTCGCGAAGTCAAAGAAAAAAATGTAACTTTTTTGCGTTTAATGTTCTCAGATATCGCTGGGACATTGAAAAATGTGGAAATTCCAGCAACTGATGAACAACTTAACAAAGTATTGGCAAACAAAGCAATGTTTGACGGTTCTTCAATCGAAGGTTTTGTTCGTATCAACGAATCTGATATGTTCTTACATCCAGACCTTGATACTTGGACAGTGTTCCCTTGGGGGAGTGAAAATGGTGCTGTTGCAGGTTTGATCTGTGACATCTATACTGCTGAAGGAGAGCCATTTGCAGGTGACCCACGTGGAAACTTGAAACGTGCTCTTCGTCATATGGAAAAAGTTGGTTTCAAATCATTTAATCTTGGTCCAGAGCCAGAATTCTTCTTATTCAAATTGGATGAAAAAGGTGAAGCAACTCTTGAAGTAAACGACCGTGGTGGTTACTTCGACCTTGCACCAACTGACCTTGCAGATAACACTCGTCGTGAAATTGTTAATGTTTTGACTGAAATGGGGTTTGAAGTTGAAGCTAGTCACCACGAAGTGGCTGTTGGCCAACATGAAATTGACTTTAAATACGCTGATGTTTTGAAAGCTTGTGATAACATTCAAATTTTCAAACTTGTTGTTAAAACAATTGCTCGTAAACATGGTCTTTACGCTACATTCATGGCTAAGCCTAAATTTGGTATCAACGGTTCAGGTATGCACTGTAACATGTCATTGTTCGATTACGATGGCAATAATGCCTTCTACGATACTGAAGATCCAAAAGGTATGCAATTGTCAGAAACAGCATATTATTTCCTTGGCGGTTTGATGAAGCATGCTTATAACTACACTGCAATCATGAACCCAACTGTAAACTCATACAAACGTTTGGTTCCTGGTTATGAAGCACCAGTTTACATTGCATGGGCTGGACGCAACCGTTCACCACTTATCCGCGTTCCTGCATCACGTGGTATGGGAACCCGTTTGGAACTTCGTTCTGTTGACCCAACTGCTAACCCATATCTTGCACTTGCTGTCTTGCTTGAAGCAGGTCTTGACGGTATTGAAAACAAAATTGAAGCTCCAGCTCCAGTTGAATCAAATATCTATGTCATGACTGAAGGAGAACGTAAAGAAGCAGGTATCCGTGACCTTCCTTCTACTTTGCACAATGCTGTTAAAGCTTTACAAGAAGATGAAGTTGTCAAAGCAGCGCTTGGTGAACATATCTTTGTAAACTTTGTGGAAGCTAAGAAAATTGAATGGTCAAGCTATGCGGCCTTTGTTTCGCAATGGGAAGTTGATAACTATCTAGACTTATACTAAGAAGTAGTGAAGGAGACAGCTTCTGGCTGTCTTTTTTTTACCCCAAATTACCACATTTGTAATTAGAAAGTTCAAATAAGAACTATTCTAATCTAACATAAAGTGGTATAATTTAAAGTAAATATTCTGAATAATTAGACCGTTTTTGACTATTTGTACTAATGATAGGAGTAGAAGCTATGAATGAAAGTGCTTTGAGAGCGCAACAGACAACGCTTTGGGATCCATCTTTTGAATCGGATGCTTGTGGTATGGGGTTTGTTGCACAGCTTGATGGTAAAGCCAGCCATACTTTGATTGATTATGCCTTAACCATGTTAACTCGTATGAATCACCGTGGAGGTACAGGTGCAGAACCTGATACAGGAGACGGTGCAGGAATGTTGCTTACTTTGCCTGATGAATTTTTCCAATTAAAAGCTAAAGAAGCGGGTTATGTTTTGCCTAAAAAAGGCGATTACGCCGTTGCACAATTATTTTTACCTCAGGATACTGAAGCTAAGGTAAGTCTTTTGGAAGCTGTTAATGCTGAAATTAAATTAGCAGGTTTTCATGTTTTGATGACACGTGATGTACCATTTAATTACGATAATTGTGGTCCAGCAGCCCAAGAAATTATGCCAAGTTTTGTACAAGTTTTTGTTAAGAAGCCTGATGACACAAAAGCTGGCCGTGATTTTGAGGATAAATTGTTCCGCTTACGTCGCCAACTTGAAAAGAGTTTTTCAGCTGATGAATTTTTCATTTGCTCACTTTCAAGTAAGACAATTGTGTACAAAGGAATGCTGCATGCTTTCCAAGTTGGGCTTTTTTATCCTGATTTGCAAGATGAACATTTCAAGTCTCATATTGCGTTAACACACTCACGCTTTTCTACAAATACTTTCCCATCTTGGGATCGTGCACAGCCATTCCGCTTTTTGGCTCACAATGGTGAAATTAATACTCTCCGTGGTGCTGAAAATTGGATGCACAGTCACCAGATTGAAGTTTATAACGAAGAAAATTCGGACTCTGCCAAGTTGGAAAACTGTCTAGAATATCTTTACCGTAATGGTCGTGATATTCCACAAAGTCTTTTAATGATGGTACCTGAAGCTTGGGGTGATGAATCAGGGCTTTCAGATGATTTGAAGGCATTTTATGAATATGCGTCAAGTTTTGTGGCTCCATGGGATGGTCCAGCAGCGCTTGTTTTCACTGATGGTGATATGGTTGGTGCGCGTTTGGACCGTAATGGATTGCGTCCTAGCCGTTATTCATTGACAAAAGATAATTTCCTTATTTGCTCAAGTGAATCTGGTGTTGTCGATCTTGAACCAAGTCGCGTTATTGAAAAAGGTGTGCTTGGACCTGGTAATATGATGTTGATTGACACGACTTCAGGAAAATTAATGCGCAATGAAGAAGTGAAAGCATACTATGCTGCACAACATCCATACAAAGAGTGGGTTGACGAAAATATTGCTCATCTTAACGACTTTGAGGCTGCTGAATTGACTCAAGAAACAAATGACATTGAAACAATGTGGAAGGCTTATGGCTACAATGAAGAAGTTATTCGTACGGTCATTCTACCAATGTCTGAAAAAGGTGAAGAACCTGTCATTTCAATGGGATTTGATAGCCCACTAGCGGTTCTCTCTAATAAGAACCAATCGCTTTTCACTTTCTTCAAGCAACAATTTGCGCAGGTTACTAATCCGCCAATTGATGCCATTCGTGAACAAATCGTTGTGTCAACTAGTGTTTACCTTGGTGGTGATGGGAATTTCAAAGCTGATGGTGCTGATAACTGTGTCAAAGTAAAAATTGACAGCCCAGTTCTTTCAAGTCAAGATTTTGCGAAAATTGCTAACTTGAAAGATGACCGTTATTGTGCAACAACCCTATCTACGGTTTATGACGTGGTTGAGCCGTCACATAATCGTTTGCAACGTGCGCTAGAAAATCTTTTCAAAGCTGCTGAAAAAGCCGTTGATAATGGTAGTAAGATTATTATTCTTTCAGACCGTAATGTTAAAGAAAATCAGACAACTATTCCAATGTTGTTAGCTGTTTCTGGTTTAAATAACTACATGGTTGTCAAAGGAAAAGCTAGCCAATTTTCAATTGTTGTCGATACAGCGGAAGCTATTGAAGTTCATCATTTTGCAACCTTGGTTGGTTATGGTGCGGCTGCGGTTCACCCTTATGGCGCTTATGCGACATTGAAAGAATATGGCAAAGACGAGCTTGCTTTTGAAAAATATCGTAAAGCTGCTGAAAAAGGTATTGTCAAAGTTATGAGTCGTATGGGGATTTCAACAATCCTTGGTTACAAAGGGGCTCAATTATTTGAAGCCGTTGGTTTATCTGACTCTGTTGTTAACAAATACTTTACAGGTACAGTAACTCGTATTGGTGGTTTGTCACTTGACCAAATTGAAAAAGAATACCTTCAACGTATGGAAGATGCTTTTGGTTCTCGTCGTGGAGATTATCTCCAAAGTGGTGGTATTTATCAATTTAAAGCAGATGGCGAGTATCACCTTTTCAATCCACATACCATTTATAATTTCCAACAAGCTGTTCGTAAAGGGGACTACAAACTCTTTAAAGAATACACAGCTGAATTGGACAAAGAAGCATTGTCAACGCCGACAACACTTCGTTCTATTTGGGAATTTAAATCTGACCGTCCAAAAGTTGACCTTTCTGAGGTAGAACCAGTAGAAACTATTGTTAAACGTTTCAAAGTTGGTGCCATGAGTTTTGGTTCACTTTCTAAAGAAGCACATGAAACAATTGCTGAAGCCATGAACTCAATCGGAGCGAAATCAAACTCTGGTGAAGGTGGCGAAAATCGTAATCGTTTCAAAGTGCAACCAGACGGACGTAATTTGAACTCTAAAATCAAACAAGTTGCTTCTGGACGTTTTGGTGTCAATGCAGAATACCTCATGTCTGCTGAAGAACTTCAAATTAAATTAGCACAAGGTGCGAAACCTGGTGAAGGTGGTCAATTGCCTGGTCAAAAAGTCTTCCCTTGGGTTGCAGAAATTCGTGGTGCAACGCCTGGTGTACGCTTGATTTCACCACCACCTCACCATGACATCTACTCAATTGAAGATTTGGCGCAATTGATTTATGACCTTAAAGCCATTAATCCTTATGCTAAAATCAATGTTAAATTGGTTTCAAGTACTGGTGTTGGTACAATTGCTACGGGTTGTGTAAAAGCTGGTGCTGATAAGGTTGTTATTTCTGGTTATGATGGTGGTACAGGAGCTTCTCCACGTAACTCTGTCCGTGATGCTGGGCTTCCATGGGAAATGGGCTTGGCTGAAGCACACCAAACATTGTCACTTAACCGTCTCCGTCAACGTATGACTCTTGAAACTGATGGTAAATTAATGACTGGTCGCGATGTTGCCATTGCCACTCTTCTTGGAGCGGAAGAATATTCATTTGCAAGTCTAGCATTGATTTCTATTGGTTGTGTGATGATGCGTGTTTGCTCATTGAATACTTGTCCTGTTGGTGTAGCAACTCAAAATCCAGAACTTCGTAAACATTTTGCAGGTAAACCTGAACATGTGATTAACATGATGATGTTTATGGCAGAAGAATTGCGTGAATATATGGCTGAACTTGGTTTCCGTTCTGTTGACGAAATGGTTGGTCATTCAGAAATCTTGAAAGCGAAATTCATTCCAAAAGGTAAAGCAAAATCGCTTGATTTTTCACGTATGCTTGGTACAGCTTATCCAATTGACCGCAAGACAGAAGATCCATTTGCTGAAGCACGTCAATGGAAAGAATTGGACGGATTTGCCAAAGCTGCTGTTGATAATGGTGCAAGCGTGACGATTAAAGAATCAATTAACAATGTTCAACGTGCAGTCGGTGCTCGAATGGCAGGCTGGATGGCTGAACGTTATGGAAATGATACCGTTGAACTAGGTTTGATTAAATACGAATATACTGGTATTGCTGGTCAATCATTTGCAAGCTTTATCACACAAGGTATGGAATTAACGCTAGTTGGTGAAGCAAATGACTACATTGCCAAATCAATGTCAGGTGGACGTTTGATTGTGAAGCCGCCGCATGATGCCGCTTATGATGTTGAAAATTCACCGATCGTTGGTAACGTTGCTCTCTTTGGTGCGGTTAAGGGTGAAGCTTATTTCGCTGGTCGCGCAGGTGAACGTTTCTGTGTTCGTAATTCAGGTGCTAAAGTTGTTGTTGAAGGTGTCGGAGCACACGGTTGTGAATACATGACAGGTGGTGTTGCTGTTATCCTTGGAACAACAGGACGTAACTTCGCTGCTGGTATGAGTGGTGGTGTTGCCTATGTTTATGATGTGGACGGTGATTTTGCCGAAAAAGTTAACCAAGAAATGGTTGACCTTTACAAAGTCGGTGAAACTCGTGGGGATGATGTCTTGGTTGATATGATTCAAAAACACTATGAATACACGGGTAGCACTAAAGCAAAACGCTTGCTTGACAACTGGGCACAAGAAGTTGATAAATTCATTAAAGTTTATCCAACTGAATTCCATGAAATTAATAATATTGAATACGCACTTGCTAATACTGGTTTAGAAGGTGATGAACTTGAATTGCGTACCTTCGAAATTGCCACAGGTGGTGCAGAAACTGCTGCCGAGAAAGAAGAACTTCTTGCACAAGTAACAGGAGGTAAATAAAATGGCTAATCCATTTGGATTTTTGAAATATGAACGTAAAGATAATCCGTTTCGTCCTGTTGGTGAACGCATCTTGGACTTTGAAGAATTACAAGTTCCATTGTTCGAAGAGGACCGTCAAAAACAAGCTGCACGTTGTATGGCTTGTGGGATTCCTTTCTGTCATTCTGGACAATTCTACGGTGGCGGACGCGCGGTTTCAGGTTGTCCAAATGACAACTTGATTCCTGAATGGAATGATTTGCTTTATAAAGGCGATTACAAACGTGCTTTTGAGCGTCTCTCACGTACAAATCCTCTCCCAGAAATGACTGGACGTGTTTGTCCAGCGCCGTGTGAAAAAGGTTGTACAGAAGGCCTTAATGGCTCTGGTGTCACTATCCATGATAATGAACGCTTTATCATCGATACAGCCTTTGAAAATGGTTGGGTAGAGGAGTCAGGTCGTCCAGCCTACCGTACAGGATTTAAAGTTGCTGTTATTGGTTCTGGACCTGCAGGGCTTTCAACTGCTTGGCGCCTTAATAAACTAGGTCATACAGTAACTGTCTATGAACGTAGTGATCGTTTTGGTGGACTATTGATGTACGGTATTCCAAATATGAAATTGGATAAGGAAATTGTTCAACGTCGTATTGATTTGATGGAAAAACTTGGTATCAATTTTGTTGCTAATACGGAAGTGGGACGTGATGTAACAGCGGATGAATTGTTGAAACAATATGACCGTGTTGTTCTTGCAACTGGTGCAAGTGTTCCGCGTGATTTGGATGTCCCAGGTCGTCATCTATCTGGTGTGCGTTTTGCGGTTGATTTCTTAACTGAAACGACTAAAAATGTCCTTGCTTCTGATAATAAAAAACTTGGTCCAACGCTTGAAGGCAAACATGTTCTTGTCATTGGTGGCGGTGATACAGGTAATGATTGTATCGGTACGGCTGTTCGTTTGGGTGCAGCAAGTGTTAAACAACTTGAGATCACTCCAGAACCGCCAGAAAAACGCTTACCAACAAATCCATGGCCACAATATCCAATGATTAAACGTGTCGGTTATGGGCAAGAAGAAGCCAATTTCGTACAAGATACAGAATTGACAACTTATGCTACATCAACAACTGAGTTTATCGGTGCTGATAGTGGTCAAGTCATTGCTGCTAAGACTATCAAAGTTGGTCCTGGTTTCAAACCAATTGAGGGAACTGAAGAAATCATCAAAGCAGACCTTGTTTTACTAGCAATGGGATTCACAGGTGCTGAAAAATCATTATTTGAACAATTTGGTGTTCAAAGTGTCTATGATGATTATTCAACAAATAATGACCATGTCTTTGTTGCTGGTGACGCGCGTCGTGGTCCAAGTCTTGTGATTTGGGGAATCCGCGAAGGACGCAAAGCCGCAGAGAAAATCGACCAAGGTCTTCGTGTCATGGTTGCACAATAAAACTAAGAAAGCTCGCTGTTATGGCGAGTTTTTTGGTTGGATTCAAGATAGTCTTTAGGTTTGTGGAAAAGGAGAACATACGACTTTATTCATGGGCCTAAAAATTCAAAAGCAAATCGGTAACTTTAAAGAGATTTGATTTTTTAGCTAGTCTTCGTTTTTAGTTGCTAACCTAAAATGATTTACGTTTACTCCTGCACTTTGTTATTTCGTAAACAAAGAAGCTGAGCACTTTTGTCTCAGCTTCGTTAATTCTATTTTTCATCTGGTGTGAGAATCATTGGGATAATGATTGGTTCACGTTCTGTTTTTTCGTATAAGAATGGACGAAGGGCGTTCACAATAGCACCGTTAACAGATTGAATGCTTGCGTCCTGGTTTTTCAAGGCTATGCGAATCGCGTTGAAAAGAACACGTTGACTTTCACGGATGAGGTCGCCTGATTCGCGCATGTAGATAAATCCACGGCTGAGAATGTCAGGACCTGCTAAAATCATTTGTGTGTCAAAATCGACAGTTGCGACAGCAAGAACGACACCGTCTTCTGATAAATCATGACGGTCACGCAGTACAGCAGCGCCAATGTCACCAATACCATTACCATCAACATAAATGTCTTGAGCATTGAAGTGTCCAGCACGGCGAGCTGAACTAGCTGTGAGAGCTAGGACATCACCATTTTCCATGATAAAGATATTATCTTTTGGCACACCTGTGTCCATTGCTAAACCAGCATGAATCTTCAGCATACGGTATTCACCATGAACTGGCATGAAGTATTTTGGTTTCATCAAGCGGAGCATGAGTTTTTGCTCTTGTTGACCACCATGACCAGATGTGTGGATATTGTTGACTTTACCGTGGATAACTTCGACACCAGCTTCTTGGATAGTATTAATTAGTTTATTAACGCTTGTTGTGTTACCAGGAATTGGGCTAGATGAGAAGATAACGGTGTCACCAGGTTGTAGTGTGACTTGGCGGTGTGTACCATTGGCAATACGTGCTAGCGCAGCCATTGATTCCCCCTGACTACCTGTACACATGATTAAAATTTCACTAGCATGATAGTCTTTGAGTTCGCTTGGTTCGATAAATGTTCCTTTTGGAACCTTGATATAACCAAGTTCGATACCATTGACAATGGCTTTTTCCATAGAACGTCCGAAAACAACAATTTTACGTCCTGTTTTAACGGCAGCTTCGGCAGCTTGTTGGAGACGGAAAATATTTGAAGCAAATGATGCGAAAATAATACGTCCATGAATACCTTCAATAATCTTCAGGATAGATTGTCCAACGACTTTTTCTGAATTTGTAAAGGTTGGAATTTCAGCGTTGGTTGAGTCTGATAATAAACAGAGAACGCCATCTTCACCAAGGGCAGCCATGCGGTGGATGTCTGCTGGCTCACCAACTGGTGTCCAGTCAAATTTGAAGTCCCCTGTGCAGACAATTTTACCTTGTGGTGTGTGGATAACGATTCCAAGAGGTTCTGGAATTGAGTGGGTTGTGCGGAAGAAAGTAACGCTAAGGTTTTTAAATGTTAATTCTGTATTAGCATTGATTTCATAAAGTTTAGCATCACGGAGAAGTCCGTGTTCTTCCAATTTTCCTTTGATAAGTGCAAGAGCTAATGGTCCAGCGTAGATTGGGATATTAGCTTGTTTTAAGAGAAATGGGATTCCACCAATGTGGTCCTCGTGACCGTGGGTAATAACGAGCCCTTTGATACGGTCAATATTTTCAACGATATAAGAATAATCTGGAATGACATAATCGATTCCGAGAAGGTCATCTTCAGGGAATTTGATACCAGCATCAACGATGATAATTTCATCTTTGTACTCAATACCGTAAGTATTTTTTCCGATTTCTCCAAGACCACCAATTGCGTAAACCCCAACTTCTTCGGGTTTTAAATTGATTTGTGACATGTTATAACTCCGTTAATTTAAAGACACCTGTTTCTTTTTCGTAAGCTAGGTGTTTATCTGATAGAAGCTCAATAAATTCAACGTTGTAAGGTGTCTTTTCTTCAACGAGTTTGCGTGTTTTGATGCGTCCTTCGAGTTCAGTTGTGGCATCAACGTCTAAGTAGAGCACTTTAGTTTGCTCACGGTGTGGGTTGCGTTCTTTTGTTTCTTGGTAAAAAACTTTATAAATCATAGTTTTCCTTTCTTTATACCTGTGGCTAATCAAACTACAAAAAACCTGCCAAATAGCTTTATATCTACTTGACAATCATCTATGAAATTTTTACGAGTAATTGATTTAACCTTGATTCGTTGCAATTATTAAAATTATATCATAAAATAAGAGGTAGAATCAAGTGAGGGAATTTAAATGATGAAAGTTTTAGCCTTTGATACTTCAAGTAAGGCTTTATCTGTTGCTATTTTAGATGGCAAGAATTTGTTAGCCGATGTAACGGTCAATATTAAAAAAAATCACAGTATAACATTAATGCCTGCGATTGATTTTTTGATGACATCTGTGGATTTGCAACCAAGTGATTTAGATAGAATTGTTGTAGCGCAAGGTCCAGGGTCCTATACTGGTTTGCGCGTGGCGGTTGCGACAGCTAAAACATTGGCATATACGTTAAATATTGAGCTAGTAGGGGTGTCAAGTCTGTATGCACTTGCTGCGGCAGCTGATTTTGATGGCTTGGTTGTTCCTATCATGGATGCCCGTCGTAATAATGTTTATGCTGGGTTTTATAAAAATGGTCAGTCTGTTAAAGCAGACCAACACATGAGTTTTACAGCTGTTTTAGAAGCCGTTAAGGCTGAAGCTAAGGTTATGTTTGTTGGTGAAGTGGATAATTTCCGCGACCAGATTGAAGAAGCTCTACCACAAGCTGTTATTTTACCTGTTTTGCCATCAGCTTATGCTATTGGAAAATATGGTCAAGGTCTTGAACCAGCTGGTGTTGACAGTTTTGTACCAAATTATCTCAAACGTGTGGAAGCAGAAGAAAACTGGCTTAAAACGCATAAAGAAGATTCAACTGCAGATTATGTCAAACGTATCTAACATGAAAGATTTATCGGAAAGAGTGACTGCTGTTTATGCTATTTTGTCTGATGTCTATGAAGTGTCACCATGGACAAAAAAGCAAATTTTAGCAGATATGCAGCAGGATAGTGTGGATTATTTTTTTGTGGAAAAAGACAAGGAAATGGTTGGTTTTCTGGCAATTCAGCAACTTGTTGGCGAATTAGAAATCACAAATATTGCGGTTAAGAAAGCTTATCAAGGTTGTGGTTTAGGCAGTCAGTTATTGACCAATTTAGACCAGATTGACTTTCCCATTTTCTTGGAAGTGAGAGCATCAAATACTTCTGCGCAAGCTTTGTACCAAAAATTTGGATTTAAGGTGATTGGTGAGCGTAAGCAATATTACCATAATCCAATTGAGGATGCGATTATCATGAAGCGTGAAGGTAATGAGAGGTAAAAAAGATAAATGAAAGATAGATATATTTTAGCTGTGGAGAGCTCTTGTGATGAAACAAGTGTTGCCGTTTTAAAAAATGAAAGCGAGATTTTGAGCAATATTATTGCTAGTCAAATTGAAAGTCACAAGCGTTTTGGTGGCGTGGTGCCAGAGGTTGCTAGTCGTCACCATGTCGAAGTGATTACAACGTGTTTCAAAGATGCTTTGGATGCGGCAGGAATTGAAGTGAGTGACCTTGATGCGGTTGCTGTAACTTACGGACCTGGCTTGGTTGGAGCGATTTTAGTGGGGATGGCTGCTGCTAAAGCTTTTGCTTGGGCGAACCATTTGCCATTGATTCCTGTTAATCATATGTCTGGGCACTTGATGGCAGCTCGTCAAGTCAAAGAATTAGCCTATCCATTAATGGCATTATTGGTTTCTGGCGGACACACAGAACTGGTTTATGTGTCTGAACCTGGCGATTATAAAATTGTCGGTGAAACGCGTGATGACGCTGTTGGTGAAGCATATGACAAGGTTGGTCGTGTCATGGGCTTGACTTATCCTGCTGGACGTGAAATTGACCAATTGGCACATCAAGGAAAGAATATTTATGATTTTCCGCGTGCCATGATTAAAGAAGATAACCTCGAATTTTCATTTTCAGGTTTGAAATCAGCTTTTATTAATTTACACCATAATGCTGCGCAAAAAGGTGAAACACTCTCAAAAGAAGATTTATCAGCATCATTTCAAGCTGCCGTTTTGGATGTTTTGATGGCGAAAACAAAAAAAGCTTTGGAAAAATATCCTGTCAAAACACTCGTTGTAGCTGGTGGTGTGGCTGCTAATCAAGGCTTGCGTGAACGTTTGGCAGATGAAATTACAGAAGCAGAAGTTGTTATTCCACCATTACGTCTTTGTGGCGATAATGCTGGCATGATTTCGCTAGCAGCAGCGATTGAATACGATAAAGGGCACTTTGCTGACTTAGACTTAAACGCTAAACCAAGTTTAGCTTTTGATAGTTTGGATTAGGGGATAAAGGTAATAGAAAAACTCCTGAAAATTTATTTTCAGGAGTTTTTTTATGTGCTATAATGGAAAAAATTGTTTGAACAATGAGTAGCTGCAGAGACTTCATATGGGTTCTCTGCTTATTGAATATTTAGGGAGTTTGTATGCAGGAAAAAGGGTTTAAAGAGGGGCTTCAAGCTGCACTTCCAACGGCTTTGGGTTATATTTCGATTGGTTTAGCTTTTGGAATTGTGGCATCTGCTTCAGGATTATCAGCTTTAGAAGTTGGCTTGATGAGTCTTTTGGTCTATGGTGGTTCAGCTCAATTTGCCATGTGTGCCATGTTGCTTGCTCATGCTGATTTGGCTTCAGTAACGTTGACCGTTTTTTTAGTTAATTTGCGTAATATGTTGATGAGTTTGCATGCAACAACTATTTTTACCAAAACAAGCTTCCTCAATAACATTGGGATAGCTAGCCTAATTACAGATGAAAGTTATGGTGTTTTGTTGGGAGAAAATGTTCACAATAAATCAATTGCAGCTAGCTGGATGCATGGTAATAATCTACTGAGTTATGCAGCATGGGTTTTATCCACAATTGTAGGGACACTCCTAGGAGGTATTATCCCAAATCCAGAAAGTTTTGGGCTTGATTTTGCTCTGATTGGTATGTTTATTGGTTTACTTGTCTTTCAATTTGATGCGATGTTGAGTGAAGGCATTAAAAAACTATTGCTTGTACTAGCAGCTGTGGCTATTAGTTTTTTAGTCTGTGCTGTTTTTCTATCAAGTGCCTTAGCGGTTTTAGTATCAACATTAATTGGTTGTAGTGTGGGGGTAATGTTGGATGAGCGTTAGTAGTTATGTTTTGGTAGCCATTCTTTTAGGATTTGTTGTGTCGTGGGTTCCGCGAGTTGCTCCTTTTATCTTGGTAAAATATAAAGGCTTGCCCGAAATTGTCATTCGCTTTTTGAAATATTTGCCCGTTTCCATTTTATTTGCTTTGACGTTTTCAAGCCTTTTTGACGTTGAAATTGGGCATTTGCCACAAGTAAAGGACTTGGAAGTTCTAGCCAGTCTTCCCACTTTTTATGTCGCCTTAAAATCTAAAAATTTATTATATGCCGTCATTACAGGAATTGTTAGCATGGCGATTTTACGGTTAATATTTTAATTTTGCCATTAATTGTTTGAGTTGAGCAATTTCTTCTGTGGATAAGTTTGATAAAAGAAAATCAGATTGCTTTTGTTCATATTCGTGAAGCTGTGGATAAATGTCCATGGCTTTTTCTGTTGGATAAACACGTTTGATTTTCTGGTTAACAGCATCTTTCTTTAGTTCAAAATAGCCGAGCGTAACTAATTTTTTTATCGTTCTAAAGGCAGTTGTACGGTCAATTTGGACATTATCTGCCAACTCGCCCAAAAACATTCCAGGTTTTTCACAGACACGAATAATATAGATGAATAGATTGTTATTTAGTCCAAGTTCTTTAAAATGATTATTAGAGTCAATTTGAATGGTGCGCGTGACAGCGCCAATAGTACGAATAATATCAAACATAATAGTTTCTCCTTGCTAAAAATTTTAACAAAAAAATATTGCATTTACAATAAAAAGCGATATAATAATCTCGATATTATTGTAAATGCAATCAAAAGAGGTGCTAATATGTTACATTTTGAAAATGATTATAATAAAGGAATTCATCCACAGCTACTCCAAGCACTTGTGGATAGTAATCAAGAAAGTTTTGCTGGTTATGGCATGGATAGTTATTGTGCACAGGCTGCAGAAAAGATGAAAGCAGCTTGCCATTGCCCTGAAGCTGAAATCTTCTTTTTATCAGGTGGCACACAGACTAATCAAGTGGTTATCGATAGCTTGTTAACCTCTTACGAAGGTGTTATCGCTGCTGAAACGGGGCATGTTAGCACTCATGAAGCTGGTGCTATTGAATTTACAGGACACAAGGTACTAACACTTCCTTCTCATCAAGGAAAAATTCAGGCGGCTGAGCTTGCTGCTTATGTGGATAACTTTTATCGTGATGGCAACCATGACCATATGGTTTTTCCAGGGATGGTTTACATTTCTCACCCAACTGAATATGGCACGCTCTACACCAAAGAAGAATTAACCGCCATTTCAGATGTTTGTCGTCAATATCAATTGCCACTCTTTATTGATGGCGCACGTTTAGGATATGGTTTGGCAGCTAAGGAGACAGATGTTGATTTACCAACTATTGCTGAATTATCAGACGTCTTTTATATTGGTGGTACCAAAATGGGAGCCTTTATTGGTGAAGCCGTCGTGTTTACAAAACAAAATACACCAAAACATTTTGTGACAACAGTCAAGCAGCATGGAGCACTTTTGGCAAAAGGTTGACTGATTGGTGTGCAATTTGACCGTTTCTTTACGGATAATCTTTATTTTGAAATTGGTGAGTACGCTATTAAAATGGCAGAGCAGTCAAAAGACATTTTACGTGAAAAAGGCTATCGTTTCTATCTGGAATCACCAACAAATCAACAATTTATCATTATTGAAAATGCTAAATTAGCCACTTTAGGTGAAGTCCTTGCTTATAGCTTCTGGGAAAAATATGACGATACTCATACGGTTATTCGTTTGGCAACAAGTTGGTCAACAACGCAAGAAGATATTGATAAATTACGAGAGGTTTTATAGAGGTAAGGTATGCAGATATCTATTTTTGAACCAAAGTTTAATCAGGCGGTGATAGACTTGATACTAACTATCCAGCAAGAAGAATTTTTGCTTCCTATTTCCTTAACGGAACAACCTGATTTATTGGACATTGAAAATTCTTATCAAAAACAAGGTGGTCAATTCTGGGTAGCTATCAATGAGAGGAAAGAAGTGCTAGGGTGTATTGGCTTAGTGGCTCTTGAACAAGACAATGTCGCTTTAAAGAAAATGTTTGTAAGTAAAAATTACAGAAAAGCAGGTTTAGGAAAAGAATTATTGAAGGCTTTTGTAGCTTATTGCCAAAAAGAGCAGAAGAAGGCTATTTTTCTTGGAACAACAACAGATTTTGAGGCTGCTCAGCACTTTTACCGAAAATTTGGTTTTCAAGCAATTGAATCGTCAAATTTACCTGCTGATTTTCCACGTTTAGCTGTGGATAATCGTTTCTATACTTATGTTATTAACTAAAAAAGCTGGGGACATCCCAGCTTTTTGTGTGATAAAAACTTTTGTCTTTCTATTTTTTTGAGGATTACCAGCTGGCTTTTTTGACGCCAGGAAGTTGTCCTTTGTGAGCAAGGTCACGGAAGTTGATTCGGCTAACGCCGAATTTACGCATGTATGCGTGTGGGCGTCCGTCAATGCGGTCACGATTTTTCAAACGATTTGGATTTGAGTCGCGTGGTAATTTACGAAGCGCTTCGTAATCGCCTTTTGCCTTCAATTCACGACGTAAGTCGGCATATTGCTCAATGAGTTTTAGTTGTCGGTTGTATCTAGCAATTTTTGATTTTTTAGCCATAATGTCTCCTTTACTTAACTGGTTAACGATATTTATTATAACACCTTTGAGGAAATAATCAAGAGAAAAACTTAACTAGTTAAATATTTTTTTAAAAAAAGAAACCCACAAAAGGATTTCTCAACAATTGTTAGTAATGTAAACTTCCAGAGACCCAGCCTGTACATAACGCCACAGTGATGTTAAAACCACCTGTGTGGGCATTAATATCAAGCACTTCACCAGCAAAGTAAAGTCCAGGGACTTGCTTACTTTCAAGGGTTTTGGGATTAATTTCTTTCAAATCAATGCCACCTTTAGTCACAAAAGATTTTGCCAGTGACATTTTTCCGGTTACTTTAATTGGCAGCTCTTTGATATTATCCACAAGTTCTTTTTCTTGTTGTGGCGTTAGTTGTTTGACTTTTTCGGGAAATGGCTGTGCTAAAAAGCTTGCTAATCGTTCTGGAAGAAGCACTTTAAGAGCATTTTTGAGGGATTTCTCACGCTGCTCCGCTAAAAATGTGTGTAGCTCTTCTGTGGATAGTTTGGGGATAAGGTCAAGTGTAATGGTTTCGCCACCCTTGATAAAACTTGATAGGCGTAGTGCGGCAGGTCCAGACAAACCAAAATGCGTAAAGAGCAAATCATGCGTAATATGGTGTTTTTGATAGCTCAAACAAACATCATCGAGAGAGATTCCTTGAAGTTCCTTGTGTGGAAAATCTGTTAATAATGGACTTTCAGCCGCTTCAAGTTCTGTAAGATTGAGTTTAAAATGCCTGGCAATCTCATAACCAAAACCTGTTGACCCTGTGGAAGGATAGGCTTTACCACCTGTTGTGACAATGAGTTTTCCACAGATGAATTCATCTGTCGCAGATTTGACGTGGAAAAGGTTGTCGATTTTCTTGACAGAAACAACTTCAGTATTGGTTAAAACGGTGCCACCGAGTTCATTGATTTTATGGGTAAGAGCATCAATAATCGTTTTTGATTTATCAGTTTTTGGGAACACACGCCCATGGTCCTCAACTTTTAAAGCAACGCCATTTTCTTCAAAAAATCGGATAATGTCGTAGTTGTCAAACTGTGAAAAGACACTGTAAAGAAAGCGTCCATTTCCAGGAATGCCTTCCATGAGGTCATCAATGGTACCATTATTAGTGACGTTACAACGTCCACCCCCCGTTCCAGCTAGTTTTTTGCCGAGTCGTTTATTTTTGTCAATAAGTAATGTTTGGTTACCATAATAACTGCTTGAAATGGCAGCCATCATACCAGCGGGACCGCCACCAATGATAATTGTATCGTATGTATTCATATAGCTATTGTAGCATAAAATATTGCTATCTTGATAAGCAAGTAATGGGATTTGTGAAAAGAAAGTTAGGATGTTTACAGAAAATAACAAAAACGTGACAGCAGTTCTAAAAAAAGTTGATATCAAGTAAAAAGCACACCAGAAACTTGGTGAAAATTGACAATCATAGACTGTTATGTTATCCTTTTCATAAGAAATTTCAACGTAAAAGAGGATATTATGGCAATTGAGAAAACAGTTAGCGAGCTGGCTGAGATTCTAGGAGTTAGCCGCCAAGCGGTTAACAATCGTGTCAAGAGTCTGCCAGAAGAAGATGTCGATAAAAATGAAAAGGGAGTTACCGTTGTCAACCGAAGTGGCTTGATTAAATTGGAAGAAATCTACAAAACAACCATTTTTGAAGATGAGCCAATTGATGAAGAAACAAAACAACGCGAACTTTTAGAAATTTTAGTGGACGAAAAAAATACTGAAATTACACGTTTGTATGAGCAGCTCAAAGCTAAGGATAAACAGCTTGCTTCAAAAGATGAACAGCTTCGTGTTAAAGATGTGCAAATTAGTGAAAAAGACAAGCAGCTTGATCAGCAACAACAATTGACGCTTGCTGCCATGGAAGACACAAAACGCCTTCAGCTTGAACTTAATGAAGCTAAGGCTGAAGTCGAAGAAATTCAAACGAAGTCAGAAGAAAAAATTCAAGAAGAAGCAGCTCCGAAGGGATTCCTAGCGCGTCTTTTTGGTGGAAAATAAGAACTCGAAATTTATCGGAAGCTGGGACAAAAGTTCCAGCTTTATTTTATAAACTCATTTTTAGGAGGTATCATGGAAAAATTAGCGGAGTACATTGCATTTGATTTGGAATTTAATACGGTTGCTGAGAAAAGTCATATTATTCAGGTTTCAGCAGTAAAATTCAAAGAAGGTCATGAAGTTGACAGCTTTGACACTTATGTTTACACCGATGTGCCATTGCAGTCATTCATTAATGGATTGACGGGTATTACGTCAGAAAAAATTGCTAACGCTCCAAAGCTTGATGAAGTGCTGGCTGACTTTAAAACATTCGTTGGAGAGACTGCTTTGGTTGGTTACAATGCGCTAAAATCAGACCTGCCCTTACTTGCTGAAAATGAATTAGACTTGACAGAGCTTTACAAGGTTGATTTATATGATGAGGCTTTTGAACGTCGTAGCACAGACTTGAATGGAATTGCCAGTCTCAAGTTGATAAGTGTTGCTGAATTTTTAGGTATTTCAGGACATGGTCATAATTCACTTGAAGATGCTCGCATGACTGCGCTTGTTTATGAAAAGTTCATGGAATTTGATGAGAATAAATCTTATTTGAATCAGCAAGAAGAAGAGCATGGTGACAATCCTTTTGCAGCTTTAGGTGGCTTTTTTAGCTAAAAGCTCTGCTATTTTTCAAAAAATAAAAAATCATCTAGGGTAACCCCTTGCTTGTGACGTTGGGGCATGTCCTATAATAAGGACAGAAAGGAGGTGAAAGGAATGTCTCGCTCTTATACAACTGGCGATTTGGCGAAGTTGGCAGGTGTTTCAGTTCGCACGGTCCAATATTATGATAAACGTGGTATTTTGTCGCCATCTGATTTGACAGAAGGTGGACGGCGGATTTATGTGGATAGTGATTTGGAACAGTTGCGCATGATTTGTTTTTTGAGAGAGTTAGATTTTTCTATTGAACAGATAAAGCGGTTGTTTGCTGAGGAAAATGCAAGGCAAGTTTTAGAGTTACTGCTTGTTGAGCATATCAAGGAAACAAAGCGTGAGCTTGCTGAGAAGAAATCCAAACTTGACACTACTGTCAACTTGCTTGATAGGGTAAAAAATCAAACAGGTCAGTCGCTAGAATTTTTATCAGACATTTCTCTTACCATGAAAAATCAATTAGCTTGGCGTCGTTTGCAAAAACGGATGTGGATTAGTAATCTAGCAACGATTCTTATTTTTGTTCTTTGTGTTGCTTGGCTTGCAAGTCGTCCACAATCTGTTGTTTGGCAAGGTGTTGGTATCGGTATTGGTTTGGTGTATGTTGGCACATTATTAACATTGTCTTATCGTTTTTCACGTAAAATAGCTTATATCTGTCCCAATTGCCACCAACTTTTCCAACCAACGTATAGGGAATTCGTATTTGCTCGTCATACTCCTAAAACGCGAAAATTAACTTGCCCACATTGTCATGAAAAATCTTATTGTTTAGAAACAGCAAAAGAAGCTTAAAAAGCTCGAACCTTTTAAGGTTCGAGCTTTTTTGATTATGTCATTAAAATGGTAATTTTCCTGCAAATGCGCCTAGTGTTTTTTGTGTGGCATCATCGATTTGAGAAAGTGCATCGTTGATTGCTTGTGTTGTCATGTCTTGAAGTGTTTCAACATCATCTGGGTCAACAACAGCATCTTTAAAAGTGATGTTCACCAATTTTTTATCACCTGTAAACTCAACAACAACTAAATCTTGAGCTGATTTTCCAGTGAAAGTTGTACTAGCAAGTTCAGATTGTTTTTTCTCCATTTGTTTTTGGAGTTTTTGAGCCTGACGCATCATATTTTGCATATTCATCATAAAATTTTTAAGATTCCTTTCCTATCAAGGGTTTAGACCCTCTTGTTAAATTTTCGTTGCCTTATTTTGCCTTATTGTTAAAAATTTTCAAAGGCAGAAGCAATTTCTTTTTGTTGGGTTGGAAATAAATGCGAGTATACATTTATTGTAGTGTTGATTGAGGAATGACCTAATCGTTTCATCAAAGTAAAGAAAATATAGTCTTTACCTTCTCCATTACGTAAGCCTTGGGAGACTAAGAAGGCAGCATGAGAATGCCTGAAATCATGGTTACGAATAAGTTTTAAATTTTTGGGCATTCTTTTTTTAGAAGAACCCGAAAATTTGAAACATTTGGACCAGTCAATACCTCTGGAGTTGATTGAAAGAGTTGCAGGCTATTTGGATTATCAGTAAATTCATTTAGTAGCTTGTGTTGTTTCTCTTTCCAGTGTTTCAATTCTTCCACGAAGGCTCGATGGATATAAATCCGACGATTGGATTGTGTGGTTTTAACTGTACCGATATGGACTTGACCTTTGCGATAATAAGCAGAGTATTTAATATCAATATAACTTTCTTCAAGGTTGACATGTTGCCAAGTTAAAGCCAATGCTTCGCCAATACGCATGCCAGTATACATTAGTACACGATACAAGAGTTGAAAAGGGTATTCATGCTCTTCAAAAAGTGAATCAAACTGTTTGAACTGGTCAGGTGTATAGTAGTCCATTTCCTTGTGTTGTTCAGGCAATCGTCTCAACCCATTACAAGGATTATCTTGTCGAATATGGTTGGCAATTGCAACATCAAACATTTTATGGACAAAAATCATTTGCTGATTAACATGAGAATTGGTTAGAGTCCCGCCTTTTACACTAGGTTGGTTTTTAAGCCAATTTCTATATTCTTTGATGTCCGTAACAGAGACAGCTCGCATGTCCGCATTTTTGAAATATTTGGACATATATACTCGATAGTAAGATTCTTGACTATCTATTGTCCCTCGTTTATTGCCTCGAAGTTCATCTTCTTCTTGAACGAGCGAGTAGAGATAGGAAATAGAAACTTTATCTTTATGTCTGACTTGATGTAGTTTATTGATACGATAATCTGCCTCATATCGTTCAGCTTCTTTACGCGTTTTAAAATCTGTTTTTCTGTGACGTTTTTGTTCGCCAGTTACAGCATCATAACCGTCACTAATATCCACCTTCCATTTTTTATTTTGTTGTCTAGTTACTGCCATTTGAAACTCCTTTTTCAAGAGCAGTATCTTCTCGTACGTTAGTAATTATATCATGTTTTGGAGATAACTCAAAACCTAGAATGTCTTCGATAGTCTTGATTGGGACTCGTCCGATACGTTTGTTCTTGTACCAAGAAAAACCTTCAGAAACTAGTCTTGCTTTCGCTTCCCTAATGAGTTTTTTTGATTGAGAATCAGAAAATCCAGTTAGTTTCATGACATCATCTTTATTTACAATGCTAATCATTTTTATGCCTCTCATACTTTCTTTCAAATAAAATATGTGAGATAATAGGCAAGGGATAAGCTTGCCTTATCTTCACATTATTCAGCGTTCTTTCTTCTCGGTTTCTTAGCGGACTCTGGAGAAGAAGGAGCGTTTTTTATATAAAAAATTTCTATGATACTATCAAGGTATGACTCAAATTCTAGAATTTGTAATTCAAGTGCATTTTTCTTTAACCAAATGGCAACATCTTGATTGGGGGTATAATTCTGTTCATATTCGAATAGTAACCTCTTGATAAGGATTGCTACAGCTGAGATACCCCATATCTCTTTCACTTTCTCTAACATAGGGAAGAAGCCACTTCCTTTTAATGTATAGTGTATACTTTGCATTAACTGATTATTTCTAGGGCTGGTTGCTACTAAAGGAGGAGCGACGGTAGAAAACTTAATTAATGCTTCGCTATACTCTGTTAGTTGTCTCATCTCCGTATCAATTAAACAGTATTTCTCTAAGATTTTGTTGGCGATAAATTGTTGAAGCATATCACGTGAAGGGAGTAAAAGAATTAGCTTAGTCAGTTGCTTTGCGTATTGTCCTCTAAAAGTCACTTCAAATCGTACCCAAGACTGAAATTGTTGAGCCAGTTGAGCATATCTACCGTTATTTTCTAATTGTTCAGTGAGCTTGTCGTAAATTTTAAGAAAACTATTTGAGCCTTTCTTACGTGAGCCAATTGTCACTGTTTTAGCGTCAGTATTTATTTCAATTGCAGACATTTTTGTATGATTACGATTTCCTTTGTAATTGACAATCTCAAATTTCTTACTTTTTAGATTATTGTAAATATTACTGACAGACAAAGGAAAGTTGAAGTAGTCAGCACAAAAGTCAATTCTACTTAGATGCATATTCCAGTAGGGTTCGTCTAACTTTTTGAGTATTTCATAAACACCGAGTGGCTCCTTATAAGAGTTTTTATAAGCTTGTTGGTATAAGCTTAAAGCAGATGCTGAGAATTTAATAATGATTCCCATTTTTAAATAGTCTTCATGAAAAGCAATTCTTAAAAAGTAGGGCATGTTTTCAAAGCTATAAGATGTGGTATAGCCTTGTGGAGAAATTTGCTCTCTAATCATTTCTCCAAATAATAAAGAGAAAGAAAGTTTTTCTGCAATGATTTCGGAAAGCTCCTTGGCAATTTGATTCCAATGATTTGGCCATTCATCAATTGTATCTTCGTTTGGTTGAATCACTATAGTTAGTTCATCTACGCTGACATGAAGATGTTTGTTTTTGAAATTTATGTTTTGAAGTATATCGTTTGTCATTTGTTTATTCTCCTGTAATACAGTATTTGTACTGGAATCTGGGTTATTACATTACCCAGATGAGTGCTGGCTGCCTACCGCAGGTGAACTTCTAACCAGTCCAACCTATGGTTGTTTTCTAGCTTGTACTGGTTAGAAGTAATAACTTATTTGTAAGCTTTAAGTATTTCGTCAAATGATACGATTAGTTTAGCTTCTGCGATTTCGTATTTAGGTCGTTCTCCAAAATCAGAGCTGTCAATTTTCACTTCATAGATGCCAAGCTGAGTGAAAACAGAGCCAAAGACTTCTTTGTTAAACGGTAGAAGTAGGATTTTCCAAGATGGTGTATTTGTTTTATAGCAAGCTAACCAGCCCTCTTTCTTTTCTGTTTTCTGGCTAATTCCTGCTACCGTAATAATTTGCGTTTGTTTCATAATGTTATTCCTCTTTCTTTATTTGTTTGTTTGTTATTTTTTCAATTAGATAAACTGAAAAGACATTTTCTCTTGATAAGAGTACAAGTGTAATTTCAAGCGTGAATAATATTTAGATTTTCTTGACGATAAAAAAATCAAAAGAAACATCTAAATACAAAGTTGTAAAATTAGTTGCTGAACAGTTAAAATTTTTGCTGTATTTTAGCAGGTTTTTAAATCTTGTACGCTAAGAAAACGTCATAAGTTGAATACTTCGTTTAATCGTAATTATAAAATTGAAACTGTCGCTGATTGATAATGCGAGTTCTAGAAAGCATAGATTGTTACACTCATTCTGACGCATTATTTTCTGCGTCTTCACAATCGTTCAGACTTGATGCATAATGCTATCTGCAAAGCAGATTCATTCGCTTCACAAACTATGCTTTCTTCAAACTGCGCATTATTTGATGTCAGCTTTTTCAATTTTATATAATTAGTCGATTAAGACTAAAGTGTATTCAACTTATGATAAGTTTTCATAAAGCGAATACAAGATTCTAAGAAACCAGTGGCTGTCAATCCAGCTATAAAAGTTTTTTCTGAGTTCAGCATCAACTAATTTTTTACGCTTTTTGTATCTTTGTTGTAGTTCTTTAAGTTGATTGTTTAGTTCGTCAATTTCAACATCTAAATCGTTAATTGCACGTTCTTTCAAATCAACTTTTTCTTCAAGCTCAGATTCAAGAGAAGCAATTTCTGCTATGAGTTTATTCTTTTGTGAAACAAACTCACTCAAGAATGAATCGAGTCTTGTGTTTGTGCTAGCAACGCGTAAAGTATTTTTATTTTCGCCGACTACAATGCCGACAAATATAGGTGCGTGATTCTCGTTAGAATAACCAACAACTTGATAGTTATCATCTAGCTTTATTTCAATCCCACCGCGACTTTTTTTAGTTTCGTCCATATCGAACAAAATATATTTTCCCAAAAGTTCTTCAGGCAGACCATCTGTTGGAAATAAGAGCATATTAATCCTCCTCCTATTTTTATTTTGCTATCGTCTGTGCACATTGATAGATACAAGAAACTTTCTTGTATGATTACATTCTATACATTGTTAAACGAGAATAAAATAGGTATCCAAAATCAAAAAGCGAATCGTCAATTAGCAATAATGTACTGCTTTTTTTGCACATTGTTCTATGGTATACTAGCCCCATGAATACAAAAAAATATAGAGAACCAAGCGAATTTTCTAGTCAGTTAGATACACTCCTTTACTTATTAAGCTCACAATACGATATAACTGCAAGGGATATTGCACAAATTATTCAAGTGCATGAAAAAAATCTTTCAAAGTGGAGGAATGGGGCAACGATCCCAAAATATAAAGAAACTCGTGGACTATTAGACTTTATTCTCTTGCTTTCACAAGCACTGTATACAAACAAAAACAATGAGCTATTTCATCTACTAAATTCATTGGAAAATTTATGCTATGAAAGATTAGTTAATTTGAATCCCCGTAAAATTATTCATGAAGCTAAAATTCAAGACATGCAAGAGTTCCTAAATGAATTTAGTGATAGAGCTCGTCTACCTGTAAATAATGCTCCCTTTTTTGAAAATAAAAAAATCCAATCATTCTACAGTGACTTGGTTAATGATGGTAATTTAGATGTCACAATAGGAAGTAATACATTTTATGTGCCCGAATATCAAGATTTTACGAAAACTATTGCTGTACAATATCGTGACAGGTTTATTAATAATTTCAATAACTTTATATTAGTTCTTGACATACTTGTAAATACATCTGTAGAAAATTATTCAGACTATGATTTTATCCCCCGTTATTCACCAACTAATTTAGAAAAACTGAAACTTAATGCAAGAAAATTTATCAATTATATACCGTCAAGAAATAAGACTAACAAAATCTCTATTCCTGCTTGGCTTGCTCAAAATATTGATATCGATGCTGTACAAATCTCCAATTGGAAAAGGGGGAAAGATTTTCCAACGATGTCTCACTTGCATAAGCTAAGCAAATTACTAAAATTTGAAGGCGATAGAGGGATGATAAAGTATAATATGTCGAAACAAATGTGTTTCTATCATTTAATCAGACGATTTGAGGAAAGTGAATTTGATGGAAGAGGGAACTAAGTATATTTATTTTGCGTGATATTTTTATAAATGTCTTATCAAAAACAAAAAAGATGAGCTATCAGTTGCTCATCTTTTTCTACTCTTTTGTTAAAGTTACAGTATCCCCTTTATCTCCTGCTAAATCAGGTATTGTTACAGAATCTCCTGAAACTGAATATTTCAGCTCAGTACCATTGTTATCACTGATAATCTGTTTGTCTGTATCAATAGTTACTTTCTCGGAATAGAGGTACTTCACATTATTGCCTCTCTCTGAAAGGAGATTGATATTAAGTATGTTTTCATCACCACTTACTTTTAGTTCATAATGCAATGTCAATTCTTCGTCTTCAAATCCCATTTCAGAACCATCAATACCGCCTTTTTCGTATGAATATGTTCCTGATAACTGACTATCATTGGCATTCGATTGATTACCACAAGCACAAAGGACAATTGTCAGCGTTAGAGTGAGTAGGGTCAATATTAGTTTCTTTATGTTCATCAGTCTGCTCTTTTCTTTAATTGTTTGAAATTAGATTTTCTAGCTCTGAATCACTTGGAGCTGTAGATGGGTAAGTTTCAAATACTAGCTTGGGTACGATGTAGATATTCGCAAGGCTAGATAATACTATTTGTTCTGAAATAACCTCTTCGCCCATTACTTGGTCTTTAGTAATATCCCATAAAGAATTTCCGTAATCGGTTGACAGTAAGTAGTATTTAGAATCTAACTCACTATTTTGTAATTTTTTAGCATAATCAGTTTGACGATTTGCAAGAGCTGTTGGAAGAACTTCTAGTTGAATAGACTCCCCAGCTGGTAAATCACTAGCAAGAGCAATCCGAGCGATTTTAACCCTCTCAGAACGTCCTGACAACGTTGTGTAGCCATATAGAGTGAAATATGTACCATACAGGTTATTATTGTTTGAATTAGTTGTTGTTCCAATCAGTGTCTCATCGTAGTTGTTAGTAACAGTAATTTTCAATCGTCTAGTTGCTTCATCATAACCGTCAATCGTGACATTTAGCTTTGTCAATTCAGAAGGAAGGTAGTCATTAGTAACATTTAGACTAGCCTGTCCGTTGAAGATGTTGGTTTGATTCTCATTCCATGCTTTTTGACTACGTTCTTCAATCTCATTATGGTAGTTTGAACCATCAGTTTCAGCTACTTCTTCATAAAACTCCTTCAACCACTTATTTCTTTGTTCCTCGGAGATTGCATCCTTTGAAGAAGATGAGGTTTCAACAATCTTTTCAGAGGATTTTGTGGTACTTTCATTACTCTGACAAGCAAATCTGACAAGCAAATAAGAGTAATGTAGATGCCAATAGTGTAAAGCTTGCTAAAATTTTCTTTTTGTTCATAGTGTGTCTCCTTTTTTATAACCAACGGTTTTTCCTAGCAATATCATCATTAAATCGTTTTATCTCTTCTGCGACTTTATTTTGAGCCTCAATATTATCTCTAGCGTTACGTTGCTCTTGTGCGTGTTGTTCTACACGTTGTCTTGCCAGACGAGCTTCTGATTCTCTTGTCTCTTTTATGACAGCTTCCGATGCTTGCTCAACTCTTCTAGTTGATACTTCTATATCCCAAAGATTCAAAGCTTTTCCAATGGTCTTCGCTTGCCCATATTCTAATTTCTGTATGAGGAAATTTATGACTTCATCGTTAGTCCAATACTGGTTGGGAATGGAAATAGTATTCATAATATTCATCAGTTCATTTTGATGGTTCAGTAGTTGAGTTTCCGTGGATTTCAAGGTATTTTTCAGATTATCTACCACTAATTGTTGTTTTCTACGCTTTCCAGGGACGAGAGCGTTTTTCTTTCGATTCTCTGGAATAACAACGTTTTCATAGTAGATTTTATTTTTCCTAACCTGTCTGATGCTATATAGAACCCAGACTATCAAAAGCCCAACCACAATCGGAACAGGAATTGAAGGTGGATAATAGATAAAGTCTTCAACCGCTTTTATTGGGATATAGAAGAAGGTATCCTCAAACTCAAAATCTTGGAAAAGTATAAAAGTTCGAATAATTGTTTCTATAATGACACCAATAATGGTAACCCCTGCTAAGGCTAGTAATACAACTATAAGAAAGATTATAAACGAAATCAGGGACGGTAGATGAATCAGATTGAAAATAGTAAATCCTCTTGTGCGAATATCCCATTTAAAGTCCTCAAGAAATACTTTTTCATCTGATGAAAAGGCAACACTTTTCTGAACAATTTTTATAAAGTGCTTTTTAAGCGATAATTCGTTTGGTCATGGGCGTTTGGTAGTTAAGACTACCATGAATGCGATGATAGTTCCACCAGTGAACATAATC
>SKEP01000107.1_pt1 | contig 59420 bp, 46 predicted proteins | sample 4826901 | NCBI WGS metagenome assembly SKEP01 (sample SAMN11008806, study PRJNA524170) | human gut metagenome | biome: Human fecal sample; material: Feces; isolation source: fecal sample from pouch patient p4, p43, p49, p54, p55 | host: Homo sapiens | place: Israel: Tel-Aviv | collected 2014-03-20
AAAGTCGTACTTGTACGTCTTGAGACATCTCCGGAAGACATCACAGGTATGAAATCTGCTCAGGGTATCCTGACAGTTCGTGGTGGTATGACATCTCACGCAGCAGTTGTTGCCCGTGGTATGGGTGAGTGCTGTGTATCCGGATGCGGTGATATCGCTATGGACGAAGAAAACAAGAAATTCACACTTGCTGGTAAAGAATTCCACGAAGGAGACTTCATCTCCATCGATGGTACAACCGGTAACATCTACGACGGAATCATCCCGACTGTAGACGCTACAATCGCTGGTGAGTTCGGACGCATCATGGCATGGGCTGACAAGTACAGAACAATGAAAGTTCGTACAAACGCAGATACTCCTGCAGATGCTAAGAAAGCTGTAGAGCTTGGTGCAGAAGGTATCGGTCTTTGCCGTACAGAGCATATGTTCTTCGGTGAGGGACGTATCGATGCATTCCGTGAAATGATCTGCTCCGAAACAGCAGAAGAGAGAGAGAAAGCACTTGAAAAAGTTCTTCCATATCAGCAGGATGACTTCAAAGGTCTCTTTGAAGCTCTGGAAGGTAACCCTGTTACTATCCGTTTCCTGGATCCGCCTCTTCATGAGTTCGTTCCTACAGATGAAGCTGACATCAAGAAACTTGCAGATGCTCAGGGCAAAACTGTAGAGCAGATCAAGACTATCATCGCTTCTCTTCATGAGTTCAACCCGATGATGGGACATCGTGGATGCCGTCTTGCTGTTACTTATCCTGAAATCGCTAAGATGCAGACAACAGCAGTTATCCGCGCAGCAATCGAAGTTAAGAAAGCTCATCCGGACTGGACAATCAAACCGGAAATCATGATCCCACTTGTTGGCGATGTAAAAGAGCTTAAATATGTTAAGAAATTCGTAGTTGAGACAGCTGATGCTGAGATCAAAGCCGCTGGTTCTGACCTTCAGTATGAAGTTGGTACAATGATCGAGATCCCGAGAGCAGCTCTTACAGCTGATGAGATCGCTAAAGAAGCAGACTTCTTCTGCTTCGGTACAAACGACCTTACTCAGATGACATACGGCTTCTCCCGTGATGATGCAGGTAAATTCCTCAACGCATACTATGACGCTAAGATCTTCGAGAACGATCCATTTGCAAAACTGGATCAGGTTGGCGTTGGCAAGCTGATGAAGATGGCTATCGAACTCGGCAAACCGGTTAACCCGAACCTTCACGTAGGTATCTGCGGCGAGCATGGTGGAGATCCGTCTTCTGTAGAATTCTGCCACAAGATCGGTCTTAACTATGTATCCTGCTCACCATTCCGTGTACCGATCGCTCGTCTTGCAGCAGCACAGGCAGCTATCGCTGAGAAGAATGCATAATTAACATAAAATATAGATTCATGCGAAAGCATGATTAGTGTCCAAACGTAAAATGGACCTTGGAACTTGGGAGAAATCTGAAGTTCCAGGGTCTTTTTGATACAGAAATTTGTTTCTATATTATAAAGATTTGGGTGAGAGATGATGCAATTTGAGGATAAATTTCATTTGACATCAGAGCAGAGTTTATTTCTTGCAAAAAAGAAATGGGATGAGAATGTATATTGCGGAATGAAAATGGAAAACAGAGCAGTTACATTTCCCCAGACTCAAACCATATTAAACGGTGTTAATGTGCCGAATGTACAGCTTGATGACATTCAGGCAATTTTGAATATGCGTGATGCATGGAAGTTTCTGTTGAATACAGTAAATGAAGAAATTACATTCGAATACTGGTACAGGCTGAATGAATATATTGCAAGAAATGAAGCTCTGGAGTGGGGAAAACTTCGTACAGGGACAGTTGGTATTTCAGGAACAGACTATGAACCACCTGTTCCCAACAAAGAGAAAACAATAGAAGAATTGACAGATATTTTATATGATGCGAATGCTTCTGCAACAGATAAAGCGTTAAGAGCTTTTACATGGGGAATAAGAGGACAGTTCTTCTGGGATGGAAATAAGTGTACCAGTTTAATGCTTGCAAATAAAATACTAATTTTGGCCGGCGCTGGTATTATGACCATTACGGATAAATATATGGAACAGTTTAATTCATTATTGTTGGATTATTATAATACTGGTGAAAGGGAAGATCTAAAACAATTTTTATATCAAAATGCAATACAAGGTATAACAATTTGACCATAATAAACTACCTTATTTTAAGGTTACTGGAAACTTTGGAAGCGATTTATATAGATTCGTGCAAAAGCGTGATAGTGTACAAAAGGAGTAATACCGGACCTCACAGTATGAGCAATTGTACTGTGGGGTCCTTTTTATTTGTCTGAATGGATTAGAGCTGTCTGTTTCGGTCTGGATAATGTGTTGGCTTCATGATATGATGGTTAAAAGTTAGATAGAACTAACGAATTATGTGGGTTAGTGCCTTTTTTGATGTATTTTTTGTGGCAAAACGCGGAATAATCATTTGTCAGAAGGTTTTAATCTCCCAGAAAACAAGGCGGTTATTCAGGCAGGAGCTCTTTGCTGGAGTCATAATGAAGAGCGGGAAAATTGATATGGATAACATTGTCTGCATGATTTTAGGAAAAGGAGACAAAAGACATGAAAGACAAAATTTTTGGAGTTTTGCAGCGTGTAGGAAGATCCTTTATGCTTCCGATTGCAATTCTCCCTGTTGCAGGTCTGTTGCTAGGTATCGGCAGCTCTTTCACAAATGAAACGACCATTGCTACCTATGGATTACAGAATATCCTGGAAAGCGGGACATTACTTAATTCGCTTCTGCTTATTATGAATAAGGTCGGAAGTGCAGTATTTGATAACCTGCCGCTGATTTTTGCAGTGGGTGTTGCCATCGGTATGGCGAAGAAAGAGAAAGAGGTTGCTGCTCTTTCCGCACTGATCGCATATTTTGTTATGAATGTGGCTGTCAGTGCGATGCTTCTTATCAACAATGAGATTACTGCAGATGGGCAGATTGCAGCAGATGTACTGGAAGGAACCATTACTTCTGTATGCGGGATTCTGTCTCTGCAGATGGGTGTATTTGGCGGTATTATCGTAGGCCTTGGGGTTGCGGCACTTCATAACCGTTTTCATAAGATCGTGCTTCCGAATGCACTGTCATTCTTCGGCGGTTCCAGATTTGTACCGATCATTTCCACGATCGTATATATGTTTGTGGGAATCCTGATGTACTTTGTATGGCCGGTAGTTCAGAACGGTATTTACGCACTGGGAGGTCTGGTAACAGGCAGCGGTTATGTTGGAACTTTAATCTTTGGTATCGTCAAACGTGCGCTGATTCCGTTTGGTCTTCACCATGTATTCTATATGCCATTCTGGCAGACAGCAGTCGGTGGTACTATGGAAATTGCAGGACAGATAGTACAGGGCGGACAGAATATCTTTTTTGCACAGCTTGCTGATTCTGTAAATGTAGCACATTTCAGCGCAGATGCAACCAGATATTTCTCCGGTGAATTTATCTTTATGATCTTCGGTCTTCCGGGAGCAGCACTGGCAATGTACCGCTGCGCAAAACCTGAGAAGAAAAAAGCAGCAGGCGGACTTCTTCTTTCCGCAGCACTGGCATGTATGTTTACAGGTATCACAGAGCCACTGGAATTCTCATTCCTGTTCGTAGCTCCGGCGCTGTTTGTAGTGCAGGTAATTCTGGCAGGTGCGGCTTATATGATCGCACATATGCTGAATATCGCAGTAGGACTTACTTTTTCAGGTGGTTTCCTTGACCTGTTCCTGTTTGGAATCCTTCAGGGAAATGCAAAGACAAGCTGGCTGAGAATCATTCCGGTGGGTATTATTTATTTCATTCTGTACTATGTGATCTTTACATTTATGATCAAGAAATTTGATTTCAAAATTCCGGGACGTGAAGACGACGATACAGAGACAAAACTTTATACAAAAGCAGATGTAAATGCGAGAAAAGAGGTTAGAAATACAGCAGGTGCAGATGTAACAACCTCCAGTGATCCGGTAAGTGAACTGATCACCAGAGGTCTTGGCGGAAAGAAAAATATCTTAGATGTTGACTGTTGTGCAACCAGACTTCGTGTCACAGTTGCGGAACCGGAGAGAGTCCGTGATGAACTTCTGAAGCAGACAGATTCCAGAGGAATCGTGAAAAAAGGACAGGGCGTACAGGTTATTTATGGTCCTCATGTAACAGTTATCAAAGCGAAATTGGAAGAATATCTGGAAACTGCTCCGAGTGAGTTTGCGGAGGATACCCAGAAGAATATACCAGGAACACAGAATAATACTGTAGTAGAAGCTGAAAATAACGCAGCCGAAAATATAGATAGCCAGAACAGTAACAGCATTGCAGTGCAGAACCAGAATATAGAAACTGAAAATGTAGATAATACAGATAATGCAGCAAAGACATTTGCGCCTGTAAAAAAAGAAAAAATCAGAAAAACAGCTATTATTTACAGCCCGGTAGACGGAATCGCAGCGGACCTTTCTACTGCACCGGACGAAGGATTTGCAGAAAAAATGATGGGCGACGGTGCAGTCGTAACTCCGACAGAAGACACCGTATACGCTCCGGCAGATGGCGAAGTTGAGTTCATTTTCGACGCAAAACACGCCATCGGCTTCCAGACAGATTCCGGCATCCCAATGCTTCTCCACATGGGAATCGATACTGTAAAACTGGAAGGAAAAGGCTTCGAAATCCTAGTAACAGAAGGCCAGAAAGTGAAAAAAGGAGAGCCGATAATGAAACTCGATTTAGAGTTCCTAACCGCCAACGCTCCGTCTATCACCTCCCCGATTCTTGATACAGAACCGGAAGAGAACCAGAGAATCAGACTTCTCGCAAATGGCGAGATCAAGGCTGGTGAGCCGTTATTTGCGGTGGAAACATTGGAATAATATTATAGAATAGAAATAACAAAATAAAAGAACAGTTAGATGATCAAATGATATGCTACTCTTATATAGGGCAATGAAATATAAAAGTCCTATATGAAGTAGCATATCAATGAATATCTGACGATTCTTTTAATAAATGAAATTACAATTGGTTTTATTTGCTATTATTCTTTAGTGATGTTTTGGCATGAACGAGTTAAAGTTCGGACCAATCGTTTTCTGCTTCTTTATGGTTGCGGAAGAACTTCCGGTCGGATGTGGTTCCGATGGTACTGGACTCATAGAATGGTGGAACATGCGTGCAGTTCCTGATACGAGAAAGGGAATTCAGCAGGTACTGAGAGTTTTGAATAAGGAAACACTTCAATCTCTGATGCTGGCGGCTTATGGTCTGAGCTTGACAGATCATTACTGGATGCAGCCCATTTTCAAAGAACCGTACTGGAAGGATATTAATTTTTTGAAAATGATTTCTCAGAGGAGTTGGGTGATTTGCTGACAGATACTGGGGGATAGATACAGAAGAACACATTTCACTTTTTTCTCCAGCATCTTCTGTAAATGGAGAAATGAAGAAGAAATGGATTATCAGAGATGGTAAACGCTATTTGATGAAAATAAATGTAAATAATTATGGATAAGTTCTTTCTGCAAAAAAGAAGCAAACATACTTTCTTATATAAAAAATAAGGAATTGATCAATAAACAAAAACTTCAAGGATTCCTGAAAGAGACTGAGGAACTTTTGGCAGAATATACCCAAATGCCCAAACAGCGTGCAGAGAAAATATTATTATCAGCGGCATGCGAAATTGTAGAAAGAATTCAACCTGCGAGAGAGTATGGAAAAAGAGCGAATTGCACAATTTCTGTAAAAGAACCAATCAGAGAAAATAAGTTAAAGAAGTAGGAGTACAGATATATGATCAACAGAAATGACATGCTGGAATTAACACGCAGAATGACATTATCCAGAAATTGTTTTATGCGTGCAGCAGGTGCATACATAGATGAAGATGGATTTATAGATAATACATTTAATGTAAACTTTAAGAATATGGGAAAGCATGACCAGCAGGTAAATCTGGATCTTGCAAAGACAATTCCGTTTTCGAAAACTAACGAACAGTTAAAATGCTACAAATTTCCGGCAGGAGACATGGCATATGACAGTAGTCATAAGCTTCTGATGGCATTATCTCAGTATGGATTAAAGGATGACCTGCTGGTACAGACTCTCTGCGAACAGCTCGCAGAGGGAATCTGCGGAACAGAAGATGCACCGAATAAGACCAGCCATTTACATGGACGTGAATTCGGGATATACATTTATCATGGAATATATGATATCCCAAAGAAAGGCTCAGATCAGAGCGAACAGTGGGAATCTGAAGAAGTCTACAGTTTTCTGGTATGTGTTGTAGCTCCGGTAGATAAGGATTATAATGCCGGAAACCCGAAATGTGGCTTCATTTTTCCTGCATTTGAAGATCACTCCTCAGAGCCTGGGAAAATAGACATCTTTTTTGAAAACCCAGATCGACCAGATGAGGGATTTTTGAAAAAAATATTGAGGAATTAGGGTTGATGCTATAAAAGATGGAAATTCAATTTAGTCATTTTGAGGTAAAATGACTAAATTGAGTTCGTTTATAAGTTGAAACAGACTCAGAAATTTACATGGTCTGAATAAGAGTAATAAATGCTCTAAGCATAAAAGAAAGTTCCCTTATTTCAGGAACTTTCTAAGCAGTTTTTCATAAACTTTTCTATATGGCTGGTATCTCATCGGGAGGTCCAGCCATGTTTTTTTGTCTACAATACTCTTGTAATGAGAGAAAGTATTGAAGCCATCTTTTCCATGGTAGGATCCCATACCGCTTTCTCCGAAGCCTCCAAATCCCATCTCACTGGTAGCCAGATGAATGATAGTATCATTTACACAGCCACCGCCGAAACCGCAGTGGGAGGTTACTTTTTCAGCAACTTCTTTATTGGAAGTAAAGATGTATAAGGCCAGCGGATGTGCCATGGAATTAATGTTCACAATAGCTTCATCCAGTGAATCATAAGTCAGTACTGGAAGTACCGGGCCAAAGATTTCTTCCTGCATGACAGCATCCTGGAAAGTGACGTGATCCATTACAGTAGGTGCAATCTGCAGAGTACCTGGATTGCTGTCACCGCCACAGACAACTTTGTTCGGATCGATCAGGTTATGGATGCGCGAGAAGTGTTTCTCAGTAATGATTTTTCCGTAATTTTTGTTATTCAGAGGGGTAGAACCAAACTGTTTTTTTATTTGTTTCTGAATTTGACGGATCAGTTCATCCTTGATTTCTTTGTCACAGTAAATATAATCCGGTGCAACACAGGTCTGTCCGCAGTTGAGATACTTTCCAAATACAATTCGTCTGGCAGCCAGTTTCAGGTTGGCGCTTTTCTCTACAATACATGGGCTTTTTCCGCCGAGTTCGAGGGTAACAGGAGTCAGGTGTGCAGAGGCTTTTGCCATTACTTCACGACCTACGTGTTGGCTTCCGGTGAAAAAGATATAGTCAAAATGTTCATTAAGCAGAGAAGTGTTCTCTGCACGTCCACCATTTACGACTGCTACATAATGAGGATCAAAGCATTCGTCGATGATAGATTCGATCACACGGCTTGTATTCGGTGAGTACGCACTTGGTTTCAGTACAACTGTATTTCCGGCGGCAATGGCATCTACCAGCGGATCGATTGTGAGCAGGAAAGGATAATTCCATGGGCTCATGACCAGAACCACACCGTAAGGAGATGGTTTTTTGTAACTTCTGGAAGCGAACTGAGCGATTGGAGTCAGTACAGTCTTTTCTTTTGCATAAGATGGGGTGTGGCGGATCATGTAGCTGAGTTCTGAGAGTACAAGACCTACTTCACACATATAAGACTCAAAATTACTTTTTCCCAGATCACGTTTCAGGGCTTCATTGATAAGCGGCTCATATTTCTGAATACAGACCCTTAATTTCTTTAAAGCTTCCAGCCTTTTTTCTACCGGTAAAGTAGCATCTGTATAGAAATAACTGCGTTGTTTCTGGACGATTTCTTTGATTTCTGTTTCTGTCATAGAACAAACTCTCCTTATCATCAAAGTTGGAATACTAGTACATCGAATATTAAGTAATCGCCATGTTGACTTGTCTGATTTTTCATATGCCGCGTTGTCGTCAATCGCCGTAGCCACCGCTACGCCTCATTTCTCCGCCTTGCATATGAGAAAATCATCCTGCGTCAATATAGTAGATACTTAATTTTCGATGTACTAGCAAGCAATTTCTGAATTATTTTCTGCAGGAATCAGCATGTAATAGAATTTCTCAAGTTCAGAAGCATCCATCAGTTTCGGCACTGGATACAATGGATTTGCTTCTTTATCTGCATAATGTGCCAGTTTCGGAATATCAGTTTCCTGAATTTCTTTTACAGTATTTCCAATTCCAAATTTCTCTTTCATTTCTTCAATTGCCTGGATAAAAAGTTCTGCTGCCTCATGATCCGGAATGCTTTTATCAGCAACTCCGGCAGAAACAGCCAGGTTGTGGAGCTTTTTGTCAATACAGCTTCCATATTCACGAAGCACCATCGGCAGCAGGACTGCATTGGCAAGTCCATGAGGAATATTATATTCTCCTCCAAGTGAATGTGCAACTGCATGTACGTATCCTACATAAGATTTGGTAAAAGCACAGCCGGCATAGAAAGAAGCATGGAGCATATTTCGTCTGGCATGAATATTATCGCCCTGGTCATGAACAGTATAAATGTTCTCAAAAATCAGCTTTACAGCCTTTAAAGCGTCTTTACGTGTATCAATGGTTGTGGAATTTCCGATATATGCTTCCACTGCGTGAGTCAGTGCATCCATACCTGTAGTGGCGGTGATAAAAGGCGGAAGGCTTAAGGTAACTTTCGGGTCCAGGACTGCATAGCGCGGGATCAGCGGAAAGTCATTGATCGCATATTTATATCTGGTATCCGCATCGGTAATGACAGCGGCGAGAGTGGTTTCACTTCCTGTACCAGCAGTGGTCGGAACTGCGATGAGAAGCGGCAGTTTTTTGTATACTTTCAGGATTCCTTTCATCTGAGCCAGAGATTGTTTTGGTTTTACTGCACGTGCACCGACAGCTTTGGCACAGTCCATACTGGAACCGCCGCCAAAACCGATGATCACGTCACATCCGTTCTCATGATAGAGATCCAGTGCTTCCTGGACATTTACAGTAGTAGGGTTGGCAACTGTTTTGTCATACATGGTATATGGGATACCTGCCTCTTTCAGGGCTTTTTCCAGACGTCTGGTAAGTCCGAGTCTGGCAATTCCTGCATCTGTAATGATCAGTACGTGTGTACATTTGTGACGCATAATGATCTCCGGAAGTTCTTTGACACTTCCTGCGATTTTCGGTTTGCGGTAAGGCAAAAATGGAATAGCAATGTGAAAAGCTTTTTGAAAAGCCCTGCAATATATTTTTCTGACTGGATTCATAATAAGTTTTCCCCTCTGAAATTAATGAATAAATGACCGGTACATCGTCCAGAACAAAAGAACTTCGCTCGAATCAATAGATAACTAAGAAAAATATAGCAAGGTGAAAAAGAAAAGTCAATATATTTTGAATATCAAAAAATATGAATGGCATAATATTTGTAATAAAAAAGAATCCTGCATACCGGAGTCTCTGTCTGAGGTGTGTTGGCTCAGCGATATAATTTCCTTTTGTTGCAGTGAAATCCTGCCCGGGGGAATTTTATGTCATAGTAAGAATATTATAAAACAATTTCTTATGACATAAAAAATACTGTACATCTCATGAATATCATAAAACATGGGAGATACAGTATTTGACGAAAATTCTATTTTGTAGTTTACAGACAGGACAGTGCATACTGCAGGGAATCTTCCAGATGCTGTTTCATCAGATCTCCGGCTTTGGTGATTTCTCCATTTTTATACGCTTCAAAGATCTGCTTATGCATCTGCCCGATATTATGCTGAGATTCCGCCTGCGTTTCATATAAATTAGAAAAGATCGTAAGCTGACTGCGAAGCTTTTCAGCTGCCAGTGTCAGGCGGCTGTTTGCACAATAATCGTAGAAGATTAAATGAAAATGGTCAGAATAGTTAATCCATTTCTCAGTTTCTTCTTTGGAAAGAGGCGACTGCTGGGCTTTTTCTTCCAGTTTCAGGGTATGGCAGATATTATCTTCTAATATCTTACAGATCTGTTCATGCTCAGGAGAATTTCCACTGTAAAGAATCGCAAGCCGGTCCAGATCGCCCATGAACTGATAAAGCTCTGTCAGATCCTGCTTCGATAATTCAATTACATTTACTCCGATATTAGAATAATAGCGAACCAGACCATCTTCTGTAAGGCGGGTAAGTGCCTCGCGAATAGGAGTGGAGCTGACTTCAAACTGCGCCTGGAGATTTTTAAGCGTTAATTTTTCACCCAGAGGGATTCTCTGATGCAGGATATCAGAGCGGAGAATCTGGTAAATTTGCTCGGATAAGGTTGATTTATTTAATGCCATGGTAGACTCCTTATAATTATAATATAGTAGATTTTCGTTTTTAAGTAGAGATAAGTTATTTATTCACATGCTACTATCCCGTAAGGTGATTTGGCATGAATATGCCAAAATCCCGAAATATATTGTACGGATTTGAATTTATGATTGAGACATAAATTAGGTTTGCGAAGCAAACAATACTCCTTGAGTTTATCACGAGATGGTTCACGTTTTTTTTGCCCTGTAAAGTATGTTATTGAACACAGAGCAGACAGTAACAAGAATAACTTTACCTGATGAACAGGAGAAGTAAGAACCGACTTATTCTTATATATTATTTGTAATGATATAGTTCAAAAGCATAAAAGTCAAGGATTTTATATTTTGCAAAATGCAAAATGTATATTGCAAAAATTCATCGAAAGTGGTACACTAATTACAATTTAAAACTTTAATGGGACAACGCGTTAAGGCGATTAAAAACAAGCTTAGAAAAATAAGAGTTACTGCGAACGATGGGAAAGTGAACAGTGACAAATAAGACAACCGGGGTGATCAGATGAGAGATGAAAAACTGTTAAAAGAGCTTACACAGCTCTGGGGCGTATCCGGATATGAGAAAGAGGTACGCAAATATATTGAGAAAGAGGCCGCTCCTTATGCTGACGAAATGCTGACAGATGCAATGGGAAACCTGATCATTAAGAAGAACGGTACAGGTGGACCGGATTCCAAGAAGATCATGTATGCAGCGCATATGGATGAAATCGGATTTATGGTAAAGACCATTGAGGCAGACGGAAGATTACGTGTCTGCAATCTGGGATGGAACTGGACAGGATCTGCATACAACAGCAGAGTACAGTTTAAGAACGGAACAATCGGCGTAGTAAGCTGTATGGGATCAATCGAAGAAGCTGCCAACAAAGCCGGCAAACTTTATATCGACATCGGAGCTACATCAAAGGAAGATGCACTGAAATATGTAAATCTCGGTGATCCATGCGGATATCGCGGAGAATATCTGGAACTTCACAATGACCGTGTATGTTCTAAGAGCCTTGACAACAGAATCGGATGCTACCAGCTTCTGGAAGCCTTAAAAGAGAATGACGGAACTTATCCAAATGATATTTATTATGTATTCTGCGTACAGGAAGAGTTAGGATGCCGTGGTTCCAAGACAGCAGCAGAGAGAATTCAGCCGGATATCGGAATCGCAGTAGACATTTCCCCGGCACATGATTATCCGTGTGACCTGGAGGGAAGCAACGAAGTGGACGGTGGAATCGGCGTTAAGATCTGCGACCCGTCAGTTGTATGTGATGAAGATGTAGTAGAAGCAATGTACAAGTGCTGCGAAGAGAATCACATTCCATACCAAAGAGAGGTTATTGACCAGGGTGGTACAGATGCTTCCAGCATGAATCAGTCCCATTATGGTGTGCGTACAGGCGGAATCGTAGTAGTCACCAGATATCCACACTGTCAGAGTGCTGTAGCTTCCAAGAAAGATATTGAAGCCGGTGTAGATCTGATGAATGCATTTTCCAAATATACGTTTAAATTTTAACCGAAACTGCGGAGCAGTTATTCAGTTATGAGCAGGTAGCGAAACGGATGATTTTATCCGCTTGACTTGAATCAAACGAAATTCCTGATGCGAATATAAAAAGAGATGAGACAAGCAGAATATCTGATTGAATCAGCTTATGAATCTGTAAAGCGAGAAATTCAGACAGGGAAAGTAAAGAAACCCGTTTAAGTCCTGTCTTAAAATAAGCAACTTACAAACCGGCATAAAAAGAAAGAGGACCAAGAATATGAGAATGAAAAAAGCTCTTGCAATTTTAACAGCTGTATGCACAGTGACAGCGTCCATGTGTTTTGCAACCGTTGCACACGCAGCAGACAAGACTGATCTTGTTATTGCTCTTGATGCGGACATCGACACACTTCATGCAACTAATTATTCCACAGGCGTAGAGCAGGATGTCTTAAACCAGATTTACGACACCTTAATGTACTATAACCCGGACGGAAAACATGACCCGGAACCAAGAATTGCTGAGAGTTATGAGGTCAGCGAAGATGGTCTGGATTATACTTTCCATTTAAGAGATGATGCAAAATTCCACGACGGAGCTGCAGTAACAGCAGATGATGTTGTATTCTCCCTGGAACTGTTCAAACAGTCTGAATATCAGGGATCACAGATTTCCATGCTGTCAAGTGTTGAAGCAACAGATGATAAGACAGTTGTATGTCATCTGGATACTCCATATGCACCATTCCTGCAGGGTGTTCTGACTCCTTACATTTGCGAGAAAGCATACTATGAGAAAGATGAAGATGCATTTGCTACAAATCCGATCGGAAGTGGCCCATATAAATTTGTAAGCCGTGCAACAGGAAGTAACATTACTCTGGAAGCAAACGAAGATTACTACCGCGGAGCACCGGAGATCAAGAACCTTACATTTGAGGTAATCCCGGATGCAGCTACAAAGGCAATCGCACTCCAGACAGGAGAGGTAAACTTTGCAGAGGTTGATTCTTCCGTACTTCCACAGCTTCAGGCAAACTCAGCGATCAAAATCGCAGAAGTAGAGAATTCCGGATTCGCTTATGTATCCATGAATCTTGAAAAAAAGCCATTCAATAATGAGAAAGTCCGTCAGGCAATTAACTACGCTATCGACAGAGATAACCTCGTTTCTGTATGCTACGATGGTGAAGCAGAAGTAAACTCCAATATCTGCGCAAAAGAAAGATTTGGATATTCTGATGATCAGCCGCAGTACACTTATGATCCTGATAAAGCAAAAGAACTTCTTGCAGAGGCGGGAATCGAAACACCATATGATCTGGGCGAGATCCTTGTAGCAGAGAAATATTCCAATCTTGCAACTGTTATCCAGAATGACCTGAAAGCAGTTGGCCTTGAAATGGAAATTTCTGTTAAAGAATTCAACTCTTACATCAGTGATCTGACAAGCGGAAACTATGGTATCACAGCTCTGACAATGACATTGGACGGCGACACACAGAGTCTTGAAATGGCATTTACATCTGATTACATCGGAACTGCAAACAATGCAAGATATTCTGATGAAGAGATGGATAAACTGTTCGATGAAGCAAGAGCAGAGACAGACAACGATAAGAGACTTGAGATCTTTGACCAGATTTTTACAAAAGCACAGGACGAGGCAATTTATGCAGTTCTCTGCAATCCTCTTACCCTGTATGCATACAACGCAGAACTTACATGCCCGGAAGAGTTCCCATTTGAAGGAAACTACTACGTATATGATTTCAACTGGGCATAAACTGATTTTTTATATAAAAAGCCCACCGGGCAGGATTCTTTTTACAGTACAAAATGAGTTATAAAAAAGAGATAAGATAACTGAATTTGACTGAACCAGATGAATAAATAAAAGGACTGTTGCATTAAGCAATAGACATGACTTACCCGAAAGCGTGAGTGAGTTCATGAAAATGCTTGCTGCAGCAGTCTTTTATGATATGCAATATGAAAGGGGCACATTGTCCATATGGCTAAGTACATAATTAAGAGAATTTTATATATGATACCGGTTCTTTTCGGCGTAGCATTTCTGGTATTTACCATCCTTTCCCTGACACCTGGTGATCCGGGAACGATCATCCTGGGAATTACCGCCAAACCGGAAGACGTTGCTGCGCTGAATGCGCAGTTTGGCTATGATAAGTCGTTTCTTATCCGATTCTTTAGTTACATCGGAAATATTATTTTTCATTTTGACCTAGGAACTTCCTATGCTTCCCGTCAGCCGGTGATCAACGATATCCTGGCAAGATTTCCGAACACATTTATCCTGGCACTGCTTTCCATGTGTGTTTCCTCCATTATCGGAATCTCACTGGGAATCCTTTCCGCAGTACGCCAGTATTCCATCACAGACCATGTATGCGTAGTTGTTGCGCTGGTTTTTGCATCCATGCCTGGATTCTGGCTTGGACTGATGCTGCTGATCGTATTTTCCTTAAAACTTGGATGGCTCCCATCATTCGGAGCTGCTTCGTTGAAACATTTTATTCTGCCGACACTGACGGTTTCGCTGACTTCGGCAGCAGGACTTCTACGACTGACCAGATCAGCCATGCTGGAAACCATCCGTCAGGAATATATCCGCACAGCCAAGGCAAAAGGTGCTTCCAGCAAACGTGTGATCTGGAAACATGCGCTGAGAAACGCACTTCTTCCGGTTGTAACAGCATTGGGAACTGGTTTTGGCGCATCTCTGGGTGGTGCAATCATTGCGGAGACCGTTTTTGCAATGCCTGGAATGGGAACTTTGATGACAACTGCGATCCGCCAGAAAGATATTCCGATGGTTATGGGAGCAACTTTATTCCTGGCAGTGCTTTTCAGCTTTGTTATCTTGCTTGTAGATATTTTATATGCGTTTATTGATCCAAGAATTAAGGCGAAATATCAGAATGGAGGAAAGCATCATGAATAGAAGAAAAAAACATGCCCAGCTTTCAGAATTCTGGCGTCGTTTCCGCAAGAACAAAGCAGCTGTTCTGGGACTGGTTCTGTTGGTACTGATCATTGGAATGGCAGTATTTGCAGACCTGATCGTACCTTATAGCAAATGTATTGAACAGGTTGGTGCCGACCGTCTTCAGGGACCGAGCCTGAAACATTTCTTTGGAACAGACGAACTGGGACGAGACCTCTTTGCACGAATCGTTCACGGTTCCAGATATTCTCTGCTGATCGGACTTGCGACCAGTCTGATGGCACTGGTAGTCGGTGCAATCCTTGGTGCAAGTGCCGGATATTTCGGTGGAGTTGTTGATAATGTGATCAGCCGTATCATGGACGTATTCATGTGCGTGCCTCCGATTCTCCTTTCCCTGGCAGTGGTAGCAGCCCTGGGAACAAACTTACGAAATCTGATCATTGCGATTACCGTTTCCTGTATTCCGGGAAATGTCCGACTGATCCGTTCGGTAGTCCTGACAACCGCAGAGCAGGATTACGTAGAGGCAGCGAAATCCTACGGAACCTCCAATGCGAGAATTATTTTTCGTTATGTACTGCCGAATGCAATGGGACCGATCATTGTAAATACAACCATGAGTATTTCAGATATGATGCTCTCTGCAGCAGGACTGAGCTTTATCGGAATGGGTATCCAGCCGCCGTCACCGGAATGGGGGGCACTGCTTTCTAATGCCCAGACTTATCTGTTTTCTGCACCGTATATGCTGCTTTTCCCAGGTATGTTTATCCTGTTATCCTCCCTTGCTTTTAACCTGGTAGGTGACGGACTGACAGATGCCCTGGATCCGAAACTGAAAGATTAAGAAGGGAGATACTGATTAATATGGAAGAAATTTTAAAGGTAGAAGACCTGTCCATTATTTATAAGACAGATCTTGAAACTGTTTATGCAGTCAATGGCATCAGTTTTTCCCTGAAACAGGGTGAGACAATGGGTCTGGTAGGTGAGACAGGTGCCGGAAAAACAACCACAGCCATGGGAATCATGGGACTTCTGCCGAAAAGAACCGCCAGGATTACTTCAGGCCAGATCCTCTTTGAAAACCAGAATGTCTGTACATTAAAAGAACGTGAGATGGAGCGCATCCGCGGCCAGAAGATTTCCATGATCTTCCAGGATCCGATGACAGCTTTAAACCCTGTCCTTACAGTAGGTGACCAGATCGGAGAGGCCCTGTATCTTCACAACGAAGAGGGACTTTCCCAGAAAGAGATAGATAAGAAAACAGAGGAAACTCTGGAACTTGTAGGTATTCCGAAAGAGCGAAAGAACGATTATCCATATCAGTTTTCCGGTGGAATGCGTCAGCGTGTAGTTATCGCAATCGCACTTGTCTGCAACCCGAAACTTCTGATTGCGGATGAACCGACCACAGCTCTTGATGTGACCATTCAGGCACAGATTTTATCTATGATCTGCGACCTCCAGAGAAAATACGGCACATCTGTAATTATGATCACTCACGATCTTGGTGTTGTGGCAGAAACTTGCGACAAAGTAGGCATTATGTATGCCGGTGAGATTGTAGAGTATGGAACTCTGGAAGATATTTTTACAGGAGAAAATCATCATCCATATACAACAGGTCTGTTCGGCTCCATCCCGAATCTTCAGGAAAATGCCCGCAGACTTCATCCGATCGAAGGCTTGATGCCTGATCCGACCAACCTGTCAAAAGGATGCAATTTCGCACCAAGATGCAGTCACTGCACAGAACTCTGCAAAAACAAACAGCCGGAAGTATGGGAAAAAGACGGTCACCAGATCAGATGCCATCTGTTTTCTTCTCCGGAAATGAATTCTGAAAATGCAAAGGAGGCAGGCAAATGAGTGAAATACTTCTTAATGTCAAAAATCTGAAAAAATATTTTAAGACAAATGCCGGTATGCTCCATGCAGTAGATGATGTCAGCTTTTCCATAGAACAAGGACACACTATGGGAGTGGTAGGAGAGTCCGGATGCGGAAAATCCACACTTGGAAGAACGCTGCTTCAGCTTTATGAGCCAACCTCCGGTGAGATTGATTTTAAAGGGAAAAATATTGCAAATCTTTCCAAAAAGGAATTTCGGCAGGTACGTCCGAAGCTGCAGATGATCTTTCAGGATCCATACTCCAGTCTGAACGGACGTATGACAGTGCAGCAGCTGATCGCTGAGCCGCTGATTGTAAACAAAGTATGCAAAAATAAGAAAGAAATCCAGGAGCGCGTCAGCGAGATCATGGATACAGTAGGTCTGTCAGAACGTCTGGCAATGGCTTATCCGCATGAGCTGGATGGTGGAAGACGTCAGCGTATCGGTGTTGCCCGTGCTCTGGTACTGAATCCGGAATTTGTCGTCTGCGATGAACCGGTATCTGCCCTTGATGTTTCGATTCAGGCACAGATCTTGAATCTTCTTATGGATCTGCAGGAACAGATGGGACTGACTTACCTGTTTATTACCCATGACCTTTCAGTTGTAAAGCATATTTCTGACGAGATCATGGTTATGTATCTTGGCAAATGCGTTGAGAAAGCGCCGGCAGAGGAGATTTTCCGAAATCCGGTACATCCATATACAAAGGCTCTTCTGGCTGCAATCCCGATCCCGAGCATTGAATCCTGTCATAAGAAGAGAACACTTCTGCAGGGCGAAGTAACAAGCCCGATCAATCCGAAACCGGGATGCCGTTTCGCAGCCCGCTGTCCGTTGGCGAAAGAGAGCTGCCGTACAGGAGAAATGCCACTTGTAGAAGTGTCACCGGGACATTTCTCAGCGTGTCCGGTACAGGGGTAACAAAATATGGAGGAATCGATAATGAAAAACAAAAAGTTTAACTGGCCATATGCCAATGAAATAGGACAGGAAGAGACCATCACCAGTGACGTGCTGGTACTCGGCGGCGGACTTTCCGGATGTTTTGCGGCAATTGCTGCGGCAAGAAGAGGTCTTTCTGTTACTCTGGTAGAGAAAGGTGCCACAGAGAAGAGCGGATCAGCAGGAACCGGTTTTGACCACTGGGAATCTGCGTGTACAAATCCATGTTCAGAGGTAACACCTGAAGAAATCGCAGAGGCTTATGTCAATGAACAGGACTGGTACAGCAATGGTATCGCACATTACATCGAATGCCGTGAGGGTTACGACCGTCTTGTTGATCTGGAATCTTTTGGTGGAAAGATCCGTGACACAGAGGATGAATTCGTGGGAGCAGAATTCCGCGATGAGAAAACAAAGCTAATGTTTGCTTATGATTACAAGAATAAATTTACCATCCGTGTATGGGGCTCCACTTTTAAACCTGCACTGGTAAAAGAAATGAAGCGTCTTGGCGTCAACATCATGGACCGTACAGAAGCCACAGCATTGCTTGTAGCAGAAGAAAATGGCAAAAAGCGTGGTGCAGGTGCCATGGGTATGAACGTACATACAGGAAAATTCTATATTTTCCGTGCGAAATCCACGATCCTTACCATGTCACGTCCGGCCCGTGTATGGCTTTTCAATGCAGATATGACCGGACTTTGCGAGTTCAGACCAATGCAGAGTATCGGAAGTGGTCATGCGATGGGATGGAGAGCCGGAATTGAGTTTACCATGATGGAGAAATCTGTCCGTGCAGAGTTCTCAGCAGCAGGAAGAAGTTTCCCACCATATGGTGCAGGAAATAACCATAATACCTGGTATGCAGCTACAATGGTAGATGCCAGAGGTGTGGAAATCCCATATGTAGATCGTGACGGAAAAGAGCTGAAAACAGTTTCCGAGAGATATTACCCTGCAAAAGGACAGAAGTTCTTCTTAAAGGGTGGTGTGATCGACAATCCGAAATATGAATACAGAGGACCGGAGACAGTTGATTTTGCTGAGCTGATCAAGCGAGGTTATCAGCTTCCGTTCTACGCAGATTTAAGCCGTATGCCAGATGCAGAGCGCAGAGTTATCTGGGGTATGATGGTAGGTGAGGAAGCTAAGACAAAGATTCCAATCTTCCAGAATTATACAGAGCGAGGCTTTGACCCTGAGAAACATATGCTTCAGAGCTACGGCACAGGATGGCAGTCCGCAAGCTTTCTGGATCAGGAGAGACAGTTCTTTGGTGCACCGGGCGGAATTATGCATGACTGGGATCTGAAGACAAATATTGACGGTATTTATGCAGCTGGTGATCAGCTTTATGCTTCTGATTGCGCTGGTTTTGCGTGTGCGACTGGATATTATGCAGGTCGTAAGGCTTCTGCTTATGCAAAGACAGTAGAGCTGGCAGATTTTAACAGAGTAGATGCGGATGCAGAGAAGATGCGTTTATATGCACCGCTTTATGCGGACAGAGAGAACGGCATGGGATGGAAAGAATTGAATATGGCGATTTCCAAGGCTATGCAGAATTACTGCGGTGGTGTGAAGTGTGAGGCACTGTTAAAAGAGGGACTGGATCTGTTACAGAGTTTTGAGAAAGACGTTGTACCAGAACTTGTTGCAGATAATCCACATGATCTGATGCGTACCCATGAGGTTCTGGACATTCTTACAGTTGCTCAGCTTGTGCTTCATGCATGTCTGGCACGTAAGTCAAGTTCTGCTCCGCTATGCTTTACCAGAAGTGACTATCCGGAAATGGATCCTGTAGAAGATCGTAAGCATATCGTGATCCATCAGGAGAATGGTCAGGCAGTGACAAGAATTGTTCCGCTGAACTTCTTTGGCAAGCTGAAAGATGAGTATGAGAAGCGAAACCAGGATTATATTACAGAAGAAGCACAGACACCGGACCGTGCGGAGAAATATGTGACTGCTGCGAAGGTTCAGGAGGAAGAGCAGGAACCTGGAGATGCAAAAGCCAGCTTTGAAGTAGAGCCGATACCTTGCAGTACAAATCCGCTGAAGTATGATGAAAGCAAGTGTATTGGATGTAACCGCTGCGCAAATGTTTGTCAGTGCGACATCCTGCTCCCATCACCGGAAAAAGGAAAACATCCGATCATTATGTATCCGGGTGAGTGCTATTACTGCGGTGCCTGCGTCATGGTCTGCCCGAAAGATGCAATCAAGCTGGCACATCCGTTGATGAACAGGGCTAAGTTTGTGGAAGTCAGACATTAAGAATAAGTGAGAGAAAGACAGTTTCTACTATATCAGGTATGTAGTGTGACTGTCTTTTTTGTGTAAAGAAAAGGCAAAAGGTGAAGAACGTTTGGGTACTTTGATCAATTGTTTAATTCTGGATGGAAGAAATAAATACTCTGAACGTGTTCTAAAATGGAGAAAGCATTGTTGTGAAAGGCAATGCTTTCTTACAATCTTGAAATAATAATGTCTGAGCAGTAATGGATATCCGCGAAATTTTTACGAAACTACGAAAATTAGTTGACAATGCAGTAAGTTTACACTAACATAAAGTTAGTGCAGCATAACATTGTTATAAACTAGTATAACGAAAATTAAGACAAGTCAATATGGCGGCTACTTAATATTCATTGTACCAGTAGTATTATGCCAAAAAAATTTGCTCTATAAGAGCAGTTACGAGGGAGGAATGAAGAAAAATGTTTTTGCAGATACAGGGCATTAAGAAGTCTTTTGGTGTGGGTGACAGTCGTGTGGATGTACTGAAAGGTCTGGATCTTGAAATAGAGAGAGGAGAGTTTTGTGTTCTTTTGGGACCGTCTGGTTCGGGTAAGTCTACGTTGTTGAATATTATTGGTGGGATTGACAGCGCAGATGAGGGGAATCTGATTATAGATGGGGAACGCCTGGCGGATATGTCGGAGAAGAAGTTATCTTTGTACAGGCGTAAGCATCTTGGCTACATTTTTCAGATGTATAATTTGATTCCGAATCTTACAGTACGTGAGAATATAGAAGTCGGTGCGTATCTCAGTGATAAACCGCTGGATGTGGATGAATTGCTGCATACATTGGGGATTTATGAACATCAGAGAAAACTTCCGAACCAGCTCTCCGGTGGTCAGCAGCAGAGAACTGCGATTGGCAGGGCGATTGTGAAGAATCCGGATATTTTGTTGTGTGATGAGCCTACAGGAGCGTTGGATTATAATACTTCCAAGGAAATTCTGAAACTGATCGAGACGGTAAACCAGAAATATGGCAATACGATTGTCATGGTAACGCATAATGATGCCATTAAAGACATGGCAGACCGGGTAGTGAAACTTCGAGATGGCATGATCCGTAAGAATTACATCAACGAACACAAAATTCCTGCTGCAGAGCTTGACTGGTAAAGGAGGACGAAGAGATGAAAAGTCCTTTAAGAAAGCGTTTGCCGCGAGAGTTAAAGAGTGAGATCGGAAAGTACCTGGTAGTATTTATCCTGATGGTAGCGACCATAGGTTTTGTGTCCGGTTTCCTTGTAGCAGATGGAAGTATGATCACTGCCTACAATGAGGGATTCGAGAAATACAACATTGAAGACGGAAATTTCCGCACCGCAGAACAGATTTACAAAACACAGAGGGAAGAGATTGAAAAGCTGGGCGTAAAGCTGTATGACAACTTTTACCTGGAAGAACCTCTGGATAATGGAAGCACCATGCGTATTTTCAAAAACAGAGAAGAAATCAATAAAGTATGCCTGATGGACGGGGAACTTCCGGCAAAAACAGGGGAAATAGCCATTGACAGAATGTATGCAGATAATAACGGCCTGTCTGTAGGAGATATACTTCAAAGCGGCAAAAAGACCTGGAAGATTACAGGTCTGGTGGCTCTTTCTGATTATAGCTGCCTGTTCCAGAATAATAATGACTCTATGTTTGATTCTGTAAAGTTTGGCGTTTCTGTTGTAACCGGAGAAGAATTTGATTCTCTGAATCAGGATAAATTGCAGTACAATTACTCCTGGATATACGATCAGAAACCGAAAACGGAGAAAGAGGAAAAAGAAGTCTCCGAGAACCTGATGGAGAATATCGGGGAGATTGTTACACTGGAATCCTTTGTACCACAGTATCTGAATCAGGCGATTACTTTTACAGGTGATGATATGGGCGGCGATAAGGCTATGGTAATTATGCTGCTTTATATTGTCATGGTGATCATGGCGTTTGTATTCGGGATCACCATCAGCAACACGATCCGAAAAGAAGCCGGTGTTATCGGTACGCTACGTGCATCCGGCTATACCAGACAGGAGTTGGTTCTGCATTATATGACACTTCCGGTACTGGTTACGCTGGTTGGTGCATTGATTGGAAATATTCTTGGATATACAGTGTTTAAAGATGTCTGTGCAGCTATGTACTATGGAAGTTACAGCCTCCCGACTTATGTGACCGTTTGGAATGCAGAAGCATTTCTGCTTACAACGGTAGTTCCGGTGATCATTATGCTGGTCGTAAATTACGTAGTTCTCAGACACAAATTAAAACTGTCTCCTCTGAAATTTCTGCGCAGGGATCTTTCGTCAGGACGCAGACAGAAGAGAGCTGTCCATTTAAGTTCGAGGATTAAAATATTCTCCAGATTCCGTCTGCGTGTCATTTTCCAGAACATGAGCAACTATATTGTCCTGTTTATTGGAATCATCTTTGCTAATCTGCTTCTGATGTTTGGTCTGTTGCTTCCATCTGCCCTGTCTCATTATCAGGGAGAAATACAGGGAAATATGCTGGCGAAATACCAGTATATGCTTCAGGTTCCGGTCAGTGCAGTGAGCGGAAATAAATTGGACAGTCTGATCTCATTGCTGGAATTCTACATGGACTCTGAGACAGACAATGAAGATGCAGAGAAATTTTCCGCATATTCTTTAAATACACTGCCTGGAAAGTATAAGAGTGAGGAAGTACTGTTCTACGGCATCGAGCCGAACAGTAAGTATGTAAAAATAGACTTTGATAATGAAGAAAGCTCAGATGAGGATGGCTCTGCTGTTAGTGCTGATACAGAAGAGATAAATGAAAAAACAGACAATAATAGTATTAACACAGGAAAAAATACCACAGGCGTATATATTTCCAGTGCATATGCAGATAAATTCTTGATTAAAACTGGTGATACTATTACTTTGAAAGAAAAATATGAAAAAGATGAGTATTCATTCAGGGTAGCGGGAATTTACGATTATACAGCTGCACTCTGCGTGTTCATGCCGAGAAGCGAACTCAACGATATCTTTGATCTGGGAGATGACTACTACAGCGGTTATTTCTCAGATACAGAGCTTACAGATATCAAGAATCAGTATATCGGTTCTGTAGTCGATCTGGATGCTTTGACAAAGATTTCCAGACAGTTGGATGTATCAATGGGAAGCATGATGGGTCTGATCAACGGATTTGCTATCATGATCTACATGGTACTGATCTATCTGTTGTCTAAGATTATCATTGAGAAAAACGCCCAGTCCATTTCTATGGTAAAGATCCTGGGCTATACAAACGGTGAAATTAGCAGACTTTATATTATGTCAACTTCCGCTGTAGTTATAATCTGTCTGCTTCTCAGTCTTCCGATTGAGACAGCAGTCATGAATATACTGTTCCGTGAGATGATGCTGTCCAGTATTTCAGGATGGATCACACTATGGATCGACCCGATGATCTATGTACAGATGTTTGTGGCAGGAATCATTACTTATGGAATCGTAGCACTGCTGGAATTCAGAAAAATAAAGAAAGTGCCGATGGATGAAGCTTTGAAGAATGTAGAATAGAACAGCTTCTTTGAAAAATTATACATGTAAGCGGATGATTTTATCTGTCTGATTCTGATTAATTATGACAAAAATTTGACATTATCTGGATTTTGTGATAGGGTTGATAAGAAATTGTTAGGTTACTGTTTACAGGTAATATCCCGCGAGGTGTTTTTTGTGAGCAAAGGTCACAGAAAACCCGAGACATACCGTGCGAATTTATGCCTTAGGCATAAATTAAGTTTGCGGAGCAAACGATACTCCTTGGGCTTTGCACAAGGGGGGTCATCTTCCCTGCATCGCGAAGCGTGTTACTGGGTACGGAGCGAACAGTAACACTGTTAGACCATCAGTTTGGAATAGGAGATTATTATGAGAAAAAAATCAACTTCAAGAGCAAAAACAACTATCAAAGAAGCAACAACCAAGGCTACAGAGGCAGTAAAAGAAACAGTAGAGAAAACAACTGTTAAAGCTACCGAAGTGATCGAAGAAGCAAAGGATGCAGCTGCTGACCTTGCAAAAGCTCCAGTTGTAGAAGAAGCAAAAGAAACTGTAAAGAAAGCAGTAAAAGAAGTGACCAAGAACATCGACATCAAAAAATTCGTAGAAACAACTATCGAATTACCTGGTTTTGCAGTTACAATGAGCTCCATCGAAGAAGCAATCAAAGAAGACATCAAAGTAAAAGGCATCGCAGGAAAAGAAGTCAGCGTTTATTTAAACGTAGAGCAGAAAGCTGCATACTACACCGTAGACGGCCAGGGCTCCGATGATTACAAAATTGACCTGAATACATTATAATCATTTTTTATAACTGAAAAATGAATGTCTGCAGAGAGAGTCTGCAGACACAAAAACAGCAGGAATGTTCAATGAATGAGCGGACCTGCTGTTTTTCTAGTCATTATTATATTTTATGAAGCTTTCTCCTGCTCAAATAAATCTTCCCGTGTAATATTCTGCGCCCATTTTCCCTGACGGTAATGGCGGAATACCCAAGGCCATTTTACAAATTCATCTGTACATAACAGGAAATATACCCAGAGCACCGGAAGCTTCAGAACAAATGCTGCGAAGAATCCCAGAGGTACTGCATACACCCACATATCAATGGTATCACAGATCAGACCAAACTTCGTATCACCACCAGCCCGGAATACTCCGGCGATCAACGCGGTATTCACCGCAGATCCCATAATATAGTAAGTATTGATAAGCAGCATATACTTCAGATAATGCATAGCCCCATCACTCAGAGAAGCAAATCTCATAACCAGAGGTGTGATAGCAAACACGATCACACCGCCGATCGCACCGGCAATTACCGTCATCTTCAGCATTCTGGAAGCGTATACCTTTGACTTCTCCAGATCGCCTTTTCCCATAACATTTCCAAGAAGAATCGTTCCCGCACTGGCAATGGCAAAGCAGAAAACAGAGCCGATGTTACGGACAACCGTAACCAATGAGTTGGCAGCAACTGCATCTGTACCAAGATGGCCAAGGATTACAGAGTACATAGAGAATGCCACACTCCAGGAAACGTCATTTCCAAGTGCAGGAAGTGAAAGTTTCATAAAGTCACGAAACAGCACCTTACTGCGGATAAACATATAAGTCAGATTCAGCTTTACATTCTTGCTCAGGAAAGATACGATCACGCAGGCAGCGAGTTCTACCAGCCTGGAAGTAGCTGTCGCGATAGCAACACCTGTAGTGCCAAGCTTTGGTGCTCCAAATAATCCGAAGATGAAAGTCGCATTTAAGATAATATTCAGAACAAACGCCAGCATATTCAGTGCCATACTGATCGTTACACGGCCAACACTGCGCAGGATTGCAAGATAAACTTCCGTAACACCCCAGCACAGATAGGTAATTCCCATAACTCTTAAATAAGAAGAACCAATAGAGATTAGCTCCGGATCAGATGTGAAAATCTTCATCATAAGCTGAGGTGTAAAAAATGCGATCAATGCAACAACTGCAGAAATTGCGATGGAGAAACGAAGCGCAATTCCCTCGATGGCATGTATTGCCTGAATATTATTTTTTCCAAAATACTGCGCACACAGAAGTGATGCGCCGGTGCCAAGTCCGTAATATACCATAAACAGGATATTGGAGTAATTGGCAGCCAGAGACACTGCGGAAATCGCAGACTGTCCGACGTAATTAAGCATGATCACGTCTGCGGAGTTGACCGCTGCGCTGAGCAGATTCTGAATAATGATCGGAAGCGTCAGCTTAAACATCTGCCGGTAAAAATCATCTTTACCGGTTGATAACGTATTTGTCATATTTACCCCCATAATAAAAATTATAAATTTGTTACTGAGAACAGTAACAGAAATTTTTTATCTGTCTGATCAGACAATCTTTTTTAATCTGTTTTTATCATAACTTTTTTTCAGTTCAGACGCTATCTTTATTTTGACAGATTTATATGATATTTTGACATTTTGATTGAGAAGTTACGAAGTAAAAAAACAGCCAGATCGAAAATTATCCATACAGACCGGATTATGAAGTTCCGGATGGAATCTTTATTGTGTAAGCAGTGGACTGGGAACTTGGATTGAAGCAACAATTACTTTATTAATACTTTATTGATAAGAAAGGCAAAGGTGAGATCTATGCGGGCAGTCAGTTTGATCAAGGGAATTTTATTAAATATATGCAGTATGGTTTGCATTGCGCTAAAAGTACTGGACTGGTATAATCCTTATATGGACTTTGCAGGACATGCAGTCTTTATACCATATACACTGTATATTTCTGTATTTCCTATGCAATTCTGGAAGCATTTTCCGGCAGAAACAGACACGAAGACAGAAGAAAAAGAACACAGGGTGTTGCTGGTCACAGGCGATATACCGCACAGAGTGTTATTGGGCGCGAAGTGAACGGTAAACACAGAGTTTAAGAAATGTTTAGGAAATTTCCCTTATGGATTTAAGACTGGGAATTATATTAAGCACATTTTAAATGAAAGGAGTGTTCATTATGATAAAAAACAAAATTAATATGTGTTGACTACAAGGGGCATATGAAACTTATATAACAAAACTAACATGGTGGGTGAACATTATGATGACATTACAGCAGATAGATATGAATATTTTATTGTGGATACAGGAACATTTGAGAATAGATGCCCTGACCCCATTCTGGAAAGTGATCACTTTCCTGGGAAATGGAGGATGGTTCTGGCTTGTAGTGGCAGCAGTACTGCTGATCTCGAAAAAAACACGCAGGACAGGAAGCGCGGCATTACTTTCCATTGCAATAGGATTCCTGATCACAAATGTACTGCTCAAGAATATGGTTGCCCGCCCGAGACCTTTTGACGCTTATACAGAGATCATTCCTCTGATCACCAGACCGACGGACTTCTCATTCCCGTCCGGTCATACATGCGCATCCTTTGCATGCGCCCTGGTCTTCTTCAGAATGCTGCCAAAGAAATATGGAGTTCCTGCAGTAATCCTGGCAGGCATGGTAGCTTTTTCCAGACTTTATCTTGGTGTACATTATCCGGGCGATGTTCTGGGAGGATTTCTCGTAGCAGTATTTACAAGTACACTGGCCTATCATCTGGTGCAGGCATATTGTAAAAAAGCAAAGGAGCAGTCAGAGGGTCTCTCTCACAAATGGAAGAGGGAATAAGACAAGATGCATGCAATAGTGATCATACCGGTTTATCAGCCGGAAACGGTACTTCCGATAGTGTGGTTGATCCTCTGACCAATCTTTTCCTTTAATCTGGGATGGCAGCTGTTCGCAGTAGTCTGGATACTACTGTTATGGTATCTGATCTGGCTGACTTTTGCAACATATTTAAACATAGTGATCGCATTGCATAGATAACTGGCAAATACACATACTATATCCGATACAGAAATTATTTTTTGAATTCTGACAGGAGGAACCCAAATGGATAACAGCACCAAAAAACTGCTGGAAGAATGCAGTGTCGGATGTAAAATGGGAATCGAAAGTATGGAGCAGGTCCAGCACCATGTAACAGACGCCGGGATCGCAGGTGTGATCGAGAAATACTGTTCCAGACACAAAGAACTGGAGGCAGAAGTCTCCAAAATGTTCCTGCGTGCCGGTCAGCCGGAGAAAGAACCGGGAGTCATGGTCTCCACATTCTCCTGGATGACCACAGGCGTCAAAATGGTGACAGGAGAAGACGAAAACAAACAGGCAGTCAAAATCATCATGAACGGATGCAACATGGGAATCCAGTCCATCACAGAAGCTCTGCACCAATGCAAAGATGCATCCTCAGAAAGCATCTCCGCAGCAAAGAAACTTATCAGAATGGAAGAGAATCTGCGGGATGATATGCAGAAATATTTGTAATTATACAAAATGTCACCAGTTGAAAACGACTGGTGGCATTTTTGTTTAAAAACTGTTTAACTTTTTCTACTATAATCTTTAACCGCCAATGATATTGTATTTTCAAAAGAAGAATTATTTGAGAAAATATGGGGCTATGAATATGTCTCAGATGTAGCAACCGTATCCGTACACATCAATCGCCTCAGAGAAAAATTAGAAGATGATGTCAGAAACCCACAGATCATCGAAACAGTCTGGGGTGCCGGGTACCGCCTGAACAGCTGATCAAGACAGTGGCAGGAATCAGAAGATGTGGTAAATTAACGATTCCTATGGTATACTGAATGCAGTGGTAATGACTAAATACGAAGGGAACTTAGAGAATGCTTATGGAATATCAGATTCTTACAGATGCAACAGCAGATATGAGTGAAGAAATGCTGGAAGGTTATCCGAAACTGGAGATCATTCCTATGCAGGTTGAGGTTGGAGGAGAGCAGTTTCTGTTTGGACCGGGAGGAAATCTTACTGTAAAGCAGTTTTATGAGATGCAGAGATCTGGGAAATTTGCTTCTACTTCCCAGATCAACCCTCAGACTTATTATGATCATTTCGAGCCTGTGCTGAAAAACGGACAGGATATTTTTTATTTATGTTTTACATCCGGATTATCCGGTACATATAATACTGCGAATATGGTTATTGCAGATTTAAAGGAGAAGTATCCTGAGAGAAAGATTATCTGTGTGGATACTTTATGTGCTTCTGTAGGAGAGGGATTTATTGTCCGTGAAGCATTGCGGATGCAGAAAGAGGGGATGTCCATGGAGAAACTGCAGAAGTGGACAGAGGAACATAAACTTCAGGTATGCCACTGGTTTACTGTAGATATGTTAGATCATCTGCGTCATGGAGGACGTATTTCAGCAGCATCTGCCGCAATTGGAACTGTTTTGAATATCAAACCGTTGCTGCATGTGGCAGAGGATGGTACTCTGAAAGTTATGGATAAACCAAGAGGACGAAAAAAAGCATTTAAACTGCAGATGTCCAAAATGGAGCAGGGATGGCTGCCTGAACTTGGAAAGCTGGTAGTGATCGGACATGGAGACAGTATGGAAACTGCATTGGAGCTGAAAGAAACTGTACTTTCCAAATATCCGGATTCAGAAGTACGCATTGCGGATATTGGCCCTGTTATCGGAGCACATACAGGTCCGGGAATGCTGGCGCTGATTTTCTGGGGAACGACCAGATGAGGCTGCATATAAGAAAAGAAATCAGAGCATGTACAGGCTGTGCTCAGAGAGATATATAAAAAGGATTGTGAAAGAGAAGAATCTATGAACACGAACGAAATTTATATAAAAAACGGCACGCAATACAAAGAAATGACCAAAGAACTCCTGACACAATGTAATCTGGCAGCACAGATTTTTGATACGGATATGCAGATTGGTATCAAGCCTAATCTTGTTGCGCCATCTGAGGCTTCCTGGGGAGCTACTACGCATCCGGAGATTGTGGCGGGGATTATTGAGTATCTGCAGGAGAGAGGATATAAGAAAATAGCTGTTCTTGAGGGCTCCTGGGTAGGAGATAAGACTACGGAAGCATATGAGGTATGCGGATATTGTGAACTTTCGGAGAAATATCAGGTGCCTTTCTGGGATATGCAGAAGGATAAAGGCATTGAGCGTGACTGCAAAGGTGTGAAGTTAAATATCTGTGAACGTGTGGCAGAGGTAGACTTTCTGATCAATGTTCCGGTTCTGAAGGGACACTGTCAGACAAAGATCACCTGTGCCCTGAAAAATATGAAAGGCCTGATCCCGAACACGGAGAAAAGAAGATTCCATGCAATGGGACTGTATAAACCAATCGCTCATTTAAATGCAGGAATCCATCAGGATTTCATAGTGGTAGATAATATCTGCGGAGATTTGGACTTCGAAGACGGAGGAAATCCGGTTGTGATGAACCGCGTTCTGGCAGGAATGGATCCTGTGCTTATGGATTCTTATGTCTGTGAGATGATGCATTATAAGACAGAGGAGGTACCATATATTAAACTGGCGGAAGAACTGGGCGTGGGAAGTACGGATCTGAAACATGCCCGCATCATATACTGTGAGGATACAGCCAGAAAGAAACTGCCGAAATCCCGGAAAGTAGTGGAATTACAGGATGCCGTGGAAGAGGTGGAATCCTGCAGCGCCTGCTATGGTTATCTGATCCCTGCACTGGAAATGCTGAAAAATGACGGCCTGTTTGAAAAACTGGATGAAAAGATCTGCATCGGACAGGGCTTCAGGGGAAAGACCGGGAATCTGGGAGTAGGGGCATGCACCTGCAGATTTGTTCATAATGTGAAAGGCTGTCCGCCTACGGAAAATCAGATCTATGATTTCCTGAAAGATTATATTTTAAATTATAAATAAGTTGTCTGACATAGTAAAACAGGCTTTCCAGGCAGATGTCCGGTAAGGAAATATCTGCTGAAAGCCTGTTTTTATATTATTCTATGTTATTTCTGTATGATTTACATGATCAAAGAAGGGCTGTCTGCAGGTCGTCTGTTACAATCCAAGTTTGATCATCTTTATGATGGTATCCTGGTCGAATCTGCTGCTGTCAACTGCCAGATGATACTGAGAGAAATCCGTCCATTTTTTATCAGTGAAATATTCATAATAAGTGCGGCGTTCTTTATCTACTTTCCGGATCATTTTCTGGACACTTTTTTCTTCTCTGCCTGTACGCTGCATAACAGTCTGTACACGGTAATCAAAGGGTGCATAAATGAATACACTGAGACAGTTTCCTTCCAGAATATGGTTGGCACATCTGCCAACGATCACACAGTCTTCTTTCTGTGCTGTCTCTACAATGATCTTACGCTGCAGATCAAAAAGTACATCATTCATAGGCACGAAATGAAAATCACTGTCAAGCTGGAGCTCATGCTCGATGGGGAAACGCCACTGGCTGCCCTTTTTCTCATCAACTTTGGCAAGTATATCGAAGGGGATGTTTTCTTTCTGTGCTGCAATGTCGATCAGTTCCTTGTCATAAAATGTGAACCCAAGTTCATCTGCCAGAGCTCTGCCAATCAGGCGTCCGTTACTGCCAAGCATCCTGTTTATGGTAATTACGCGTTTACTCATAATCAAACCCTCCTTTGTGATATTCTGTTGTTTGTTAACATTATAACACTAATATCAGAAAAATACTAGTAAAATACATAAAAAAACAAAAATAAAAAGAACATTATTATATATAATACACAAAATAAGAGTACGATAGATTATGACTGAATCTTGCACATAAAAATAAACCAGGAATCTATTTGACATCACATTTTGTGTACAGGCTTTTCATATTCGCCTCAAAAATTGCTCACAATTTCCAGATATAGTTAATTGCATAAAAAGCAGTCAGGGCAAAAAACTGTATGACAGACTGAATAAATGGAGGGAAAGAAAGATGTCTGAGAGCAAGGTGATAAAAAAGAAGAAATCAGGGAAAAAGAACACAGCGATGAAAATGCCGGAGGAAACGAAACAGGCTCAGTCAGCTACTGCAGAGATTGGAAAGATTTCCGATACTATCACAGGAACCGGTAATCTGACGCTGGCTGATGCACAGTCTCAGACTGTCCCGTCGAGAATCGAGATCGAAGAGGTATTGAAGAGATATTCAGGCCCTGGATGAGAAGATCAGTGCCTGTCAGGATGAGGATGATGAAGAAACCCTGGAAGCTCCTGTAAGCGGCAGGGTGAAACTGATTTATGCACAGACAGGAGATGATACAGCAGATGTGATGCTGGAGAACGGTGCACTGATTTCCGGAACCCAGGTGACAGGGACAGCAGCGTTTCTCTGGAAGGATATATTCCGTACTCTACGATGACAAGGATCGCAGATAATGTACTGGATGTTACCCAGTTTTATGCATATGCATCCAGAGAAGATACGCTGGACTATGCGAAGGAAACTCTGACACAGGAAATTCTGGAACGTTTTGAAAAAGATGAAGATGCATTCACTGTTACAGATCATGGATACTATGGAAAGTGTAACCAATACCATGTCTCTGATGATCGGAGGAATCGCGGCAATTTCCCTGCTTGTAGGAGAAATTGGAATTATGAATATTATGCTGGTTTCTGTGACAGAGAGAACGAAGGAAATTGGAATCCGCAAAGCCATTGGTGCAGGCAGAGGAACAATCATGCTGCAGTTTCTTATTGAAGCACTTCTGGTAAGTATGATGGGCTGTATGATCGGGATCGTATTCGGATTATATCCGGCAAATAAAGCGGCCAGAAAGAAACCAATCAATGCATTAAGATATTCCGGCTGACAGCATCCGGGACTGGCGAAGGTGTATATCAGAGCATGATATACACCTTTTTTATTTATAATTTGGGTATTTTTATCAATAGACACAGACTTCGGGATTATGTTAAAATGATCGGGGAAAAAAGACAGATTTGTAGATTTTTCTATCAGATTATGTTAATATGATAAATTGGTTGTCCGGAAGAAACGGACAGAATACTGAGAGAAGAAGTGAAATTTCAGTATAGAAAAAAGAGAAAGGATTACATAATGCTGAAAATCAAAAGCTATGTAAAGGTAAAAAGTCTGGCAGAAGCCTATGAGCTGAACCAGAAAAAAACTGCCCGTATCATTGGTGGAATGGTCTGGATGAAAATGGGCAACAGAGCAGTATCCACAGCCATTGACCTGTCAGGCCTTGGACTGGATACCATTATGGAAAATGATGAGGAATTTGTCATCGGATGTATGACATCCCTCAGGGATCTGGAAACAAATGAGGCTCTGGACACCTACACACATGGAGCTATGAAAGAAAGCCTTTGTCACATTGTAGGTGTGCAATTCCGTAACTGTGCCACAGTGGGGGGAAGTATTTATGGAAGATTTGGATTTTCTGATGTTCTTACCATGTTCCTGGGAATGGATACCTGGGTGGAACTGTACAATGGTGGACGTGTTCCGCTGACAGAATTCGTGAACATGAAGAAGGATAATGATATCCTTGTAAATATTATAGTCAGAAAAGAACCGCTTTTTATCTGCTACCAGAGTCAGAGAAATACGAAGACAGATTTTCCGGTACTGACCTGTACAGCATCCCTGATCGGAGAGGAAGCAAGAACAGTGATCGGTGCCAGACCGTATAAGGCAATGGTAGTGAAAGATGAGAAACAGATCCTGAAGAACTTTAAGAATATGACCAGGAACCAGCGTACCCAGGCGATTGCAGATTTTGCATCCTATGCAGCAGAGACAGTGCATGTTGATGGAAATATGCGCGGTTCAGCAGAATACAGGGCTCTTCTGGTGCGGGTTCTTACAAGGAGAGCGTGGGAAGCAGTAGGAGGAATGAAGAATGAATATTAATTTCTGGCTTAACGGTGTGAACCGTAACGCAGAGATCCAGCCGGATACACTGCTTATTGATTTTCTGCGTGAACAGGGTTGCTTCAGCGTAAAAAGAGGCTGTGAAACAGCCAACTGCGGCCTCTGTACGGTACTGATGGATGAACGCCCGGTGCTTTCCTGCAGTACACTTGCAGCTCGAATCGAAGGAAAGAAGATCGTAACCCTGGAAGGAATGCAGAGAGAAGCACAGGAGTTCGGAAGTTTCCTGGCCAATGAGGGAGCAGAGCAGTGTGGTTTCTGCAATCCGGGATTTATTATGAATGTGTTTGCAATGCTTGCTGAGATCAAAGACCCGACAGAGGAGCAGATCAAAGAATATCTGGCAGGAAATCTGTGCAGATGTTCCGGTTTTGTTTCTCAGACCAAGAGTATTCTGAAATTCCTTAAATATAAGAAAGCACAGGAGGAAGCATAAAGATGAAATATGTAAATCAACCTGTACGGAAAACTGATGCAATGTCACTGGTAACTGGAAAACCTGTTTATACAGATGACCTGGCACCAAAGGACTGCCTGATCGTCAAAGCATTGAGAAGCCCCCATGCCAATGCCTGGGTAGAAGACATTAAGACAGGAAATGCAGAGAAAGTGGCCGGCATTGCATGCATTCTTACCTATAAAGATGTACCGCAGAAGCGTTTTACCCTTGCAGGTCAGACTGCGCCGGAGATGAGTCCTGACGACAGACTGATCATTGACCGCCATGTGCGTTTCGTGGGAGATGTTGTTGCCCTTGTAGCCGGTGAGACAGAGGAAGCAGTAGATAAGGCCTTAAAGAGAATCCGCGTAAACTATCGTGTGGAAGCACCTGTCCTGGATATGCATAAGGCGAAGGATAACCCGATCCTTGTTCATCCGGAAGAGAACTGGAAGCTGAAAATCCCGCTTGGAGGAGATAATAAAAGAAATCTGTGTGCCACGGCAATGGAAGAACAGGGCGATGTAGACAAAGTCCTGTCAGAGTGTAAATACACAGTAGAACGCACTTATCATTCAAAAGCCAATCAGCAGACCATGATGGAGACATTCCGTACAGCCTGCTATATGGACCATTTCGGCAGACTGATCGTATTGTCTTCTACTCAGATACCTTTCCATGTGAGAAGAATCGTGGGAAGAGCCCTGGATATCCCTGCTTCCAAAGTACGTGTCATCAAACCAAGGATCGGCGGCGGTTTCGGTGCGAAGCAGACTTCTGTCAGTGAAATTTATCCGGCGATCGTGACATGGAAAACAGGTCGCCCATCTAAGATGATCTTCTCCAGATATGAGTCCATGATCTGTTCTTCTCCACGTCATGAAATGGAGATCACAGTACGTGCAGGTGCAGATGAGAACGGTATTGTCAGAGCGATCGATGTACATACGTTGTCCAATACAGGCGCATATGGAGAGCACAGTTCTACAACTGTAGGTTTGAGCGGACACAAGTCTATTGCACTTTACAGACATACAGAAGCATACAGATTTTCTTTTGATGTTGTATATACAAATGTACAGGCAGCAGGAGCATATCGTGGCTATGGCGCTACGCAGGGTATTTTCGCAGTGGAATCTGCAGTCAATGAACTTGCCCACAAGATGGGAATGGATCCTGTTAAGCTTAAAGAACTGAATATGCCTGTAGAGGGTGGCCCACTTCCGGGATATCATGATGTACCGTTTGCGCAGAGCTGTTCCATGGATCGCTGTATGGCACGCGCAAAGAAGATGATGGACTGGGATTCCAAATATCCACGCCGGGATATGGGTAACGGCAAAGTCCGCGGAGTTGGTGTTGCCATGGCAATGCAGGGATCTTCTATTGCAGGAGTAGATGTAGGCGGAGCTGACATTAAATTAAATGAAGACGGTTCTTATACACTTGCACTTGGATGTACGGACATGGGGACAGGCTGTGACACGATCATGGCACAGATTGCAGCAGACTGTCTGAATACACCGATGGATAATATTGTGGTATTCAGCGTAGATACCGATATTTCTCCATATGATTCCGGTTCTTATGCATCCTCCACAACTTATACAACAGGTGTGGCAGTTATGAAAGCATGTGAGGAACTGAAGAAAAGAATCTGCAAACTTGGCGCAGAGATGCTGGAAGTAGATGAGAAAAAAGTTGACTTCGATGGCTCTTATGTTTTCTATGATGAAACACTTGGTATGGATGCCACAGATTTGAGCAATGGAGAAAATAACACAGAAAATGCTTTTGCAGAGAACGGTTTTGACAGTGGAGATGTGAAATTTAACAGTTCAGCAGATGCAGAAAAGAAAGTATCGCTGGAAGATATCGCGCTGAAGAGCACATTCTTCAATAACATTGAACTTCAGGTAGTAAAACAGCATTCTTCACCGCTTTCACCGCCTCCGTTCATGGTTGGTATGGTAGAAGTTGAAGTTGACACAGAAACCGGAAATGTAGATGTTCTGGACTATGTGGCAGCAGTTGACTGTGGTACGCCAATCAATCCAAATCTTGCCCGTGTACAGACAGAGGGCGGTATTGCGCAGGGAATCGGTATGGCACTCAGTGAAGAGGTGCAGTATACAGACAGGGGAAAAATCCGCAATAACTCTTTCATGCAGTACAAGATTCCGACCAGACAGGATATCGGAAATATCCGAGTGGAATTTGAGAGCAGTTATGAGAAAACAGGTCCCTTTGGAGCGAAATCTATCGGAGAACTGGTTATTGATACTCCGTGCCCTGCACTGGCAGAAGCAATCTACAATGCAACCGGTGTACGTCTGACGGAATTACCCATGACACCGGAAAAGATTGCCATGGGTATTCTGAAAAAACAGGCAGAAGAGCAGGTGGACAGTTGAGAGAAGCGTGTCTTGCGTGTATAGGTTTCGTGCTGGAATTTCTGATTTTTTATGCAGCGGGCAGCCTTCTCGCAAAGATCCTGAAGATCAAAGCCGATATTTCCTTTGTTTTTATACTGGGATATCTGGGATATTTTGCAGTGTTTGAGCTGCTGATCGTTCCGATGACACTGCTTTGGGTACCTTTGACTACGGCGGCGTATGTCTGGGCTGTTTTTATGGCGGTTCTGGTTGTGGCAGCTGCAGTCTGGGGAATCATTTCCCTGAGAAAAAGAAACAGGAAGAGTGCAGGGATCTGGAAACAGCACTCCTGGATGATCTTTCTGGCAGGTGCAGCGGTTTTACTTCAGTGTCTGATCGTTATCTTTTACAATGATACTACGGTGGATGCTGCCTATTATGTAGGAACTGTCAGTACATCTGTATATACGGACACTCTTGCCAGGTATAATCCTTTTAACGGTGCTGCGTTGAAGACATTTCAGGCAAGATATATATTTTCGGCATATCCCATGAACAATGCGGTATGGTGCAGACTGTTGGGGATCCATCCCATTGTCCAAGCGAAGATCGTCATGTCCTGTATGAATGTACTAACGGCGAACTTGATCATTTATCAGATTGGAAAGAGGCTTCTGGAAAATGACGCAAAAAAAGCAGATCTGATGGTGGTATTTACCTGTATGCTTCAGTTATTCTGCGGAACATTGTATTCTTCAGGAACCTTTTTCTTTACAAGATGTTATGAGGGAAAGGCCATACTTGCCAATATTGCTATTCCGACAGTTCTGATGTGTGCGATATGGTATCTTCAGGAAAAAGATAACAGGAATGTGTGGATCATATTGTTTATCACAGCGATCAGTGCGCTGACGTTTTCAGGTTCTGCCATTATTTTTCCTGTTGTGATCACAGCCGGTATGGCTCCGGCAGCAGTCATGAACAAAAAACCTTTCGGACTGTTGTACTGTGTGATCTGTATGATCCCGTCCATTCTTTATGCAGGTGTGTTTTTTGCCTGCAGGCTGGGCTGGCTCACGCTGGCAGCATCATAAAACGGAAGATAAGGTGGAAAGGAGAAAACAGTGGCAGGAGTAACAATTGAAGAAATGGGGCTGCAGTTTGTCAGTGCCTGCATGAAAATATATTGGAGTTCTTGCTGGTATCCTCTTTTGTTTGCAGTAGGGCTTTTGTGTACGCTGATATGGGGGCGTAGGAGAAGTTCCAGGATTTTTATAGGATATACATTTTTCTTATTATTGACGGTCTATAATCCTCTGGTTGTAAAATATCTGATCTCAAAGGCAAAATTTGAAAATGAGTATTACCGTTTTATCTGGATCCTTCCGGTGATACCGGCGGTGGCTTATTACGGAGTGCGTCTTGTAACTGTTATCCGCTGGAAATGGTTAAGACCCATTATGGCGGTTCTGGTGGTGGCGGCGCTGATCGTACTGGGAAATCCTCTGGAGGGAGTGGTGACCAATTTTGCGAAAGCGGAGAATATTTATAAAGTTCCGGATGATCTGCGGGCCATCTGTGATGTGATCCATCAGAATCAGGAAAATGAAGCTCCGCGGGCAGTTTTTGACAATGATCTGAACAGTATTGTGCGGCAGTATGATGCCAGCATCCGTCTGGTGATCAGCAGAAATGCCAGTCTTTACCGGGCAGGCAGTACAGCAGTTGGAAAATATAATGAGAACGGCAGTTTCTATAAGAAACAGAAAGCACTGCTGGATGTGGTAGAATACCATATCCATGAGGATAAAGAGGGATTTATAAATGCGCTTAAAAAGACAAAAACAGATTTTGTCATAGTGAAAATAGATGGGGGAGATCATGAATTCCTCACAGAATGCGGATGTGAACTGCTGGCGCAGACAGGATCCTATTATGTTTATAAATACAACGGATAGGATATGATTAATGCTAGGATGCAGGAAATACTGCTTAATTTGGAAAAATAAGCAGAAATAGCAGGATATCTATTGCTATTTGCCTGAAAAACTGATAAAGTGTAAAAAATGATATGTAAAGATAGAGGCGCGGGATTCATCAGTAGACCGGGGAGTATGGTATGACAGCCATCCGGTGAAAGGGGAAACCGCCGAAGGAACCTGACAGGTCAGGAGGCTGGTTCCTGGGACGTCACAGAATATGTGCCGTACTGTCACCTGGGTGAAGCGCTATCGAAATAACGTATACTACGTTAGATACCACGAATGTGTTTCATAATACATTCGTGGTTTTTTGTATAACAGGAGAATTTGACGAATTTCCTATTATGCAAAAGGCCTTCCGGGCAGGATTCTTTCTTGTTATGTATCTGGAAAAAAGAGGGAGGTACTTAAATGAAAAGTAACTTAAAGAAATGGTCACTGGGATTCTCCATGATCATGCTGATGCTTCTTGCCAGTCCATTGACTGCTCTGGCAGCGGAGGAGGAAACAGCGGCATCTGCGAAATTTTACGGAACTTTCTGGGCGTTGATCCCGCCGATCGTGGCCATCGCCCTGGCTCTGATCACCAAGGAAGTATACAGTTCTCTGTTTGCTGGAATCCTGGTGGGAGCTTTGTTTTATTCTAATTTCAGTTTCGAGGGAACTGTCCTTCATATCTTTGAAGGCGGGCTGATCTCTGTGCTCACAAGTTCTTACAATATGGGTATTCTGATCTTTCTGGTTATCCTGGGAACGATGGTATGCCTGATGAACAGGGCAGGAGGCTCAGCAGCATTCGGACGCTGGGCAGGTACGAAGATCAAGACAAGAGTAGGTGCGGAGCTTGCTACTATTGTTCTGGGTGTACTGATCTTTATTGATGATTATTTTAACTGCCTGACAGTAGGAAGCGTTATGCGGCCTGTAACGGACAAACATAATGTATCCCGTGCGAAGCTGGCATATCTGATCGACGCTACAGCAGCACCTGTCTGCATTATTGCCCCTATTTCTTCCTGGGCAGCAGCAGTAAGCGGATTCGTAGAAGGAGAGGATGGTATTTCTCTTTTTGTGCATGCGATCCCCTACAATTTCTATGCACTGCTGACTATTTTCATGATGATCGCCATGGTCTTTATGAAAGTGGAATTCGGACCTATGGGTGTTCATGAAACAAATGCATTGAAGGGTGATATTTACACCACTGCGGGAAGACCGTATGCCAATGCGGAGGATGATGCGAAAGTGAATCCCCGTGGAAAAGTGATCGATCTTCTGATCCCTATCATCAGTCTTGTGATCTGCTGTGTCATCGGAATGATCTATACAGGTGGATTCTTCAGTGGTACTGATTTTGTTACTGCATTTTCACAGAGTGATGCTTCTGTTGGTCTGGTACTGGGAAGTTTCTTTGCACTGGTCATCACGATTGTGCTTTATCTGGTACGCCGTGTTATGAATTTCCGTGACTGTATGGCATGTCTTCCGGAAGGATTCAAGGCAATGGTTCCTGCAATTCTGATCCTCAGCTTTGCATGGACTTTGAAGGCAATGACAGACAGTCTGGGAGCATCTGATTTCGTCTACAGTGTTGTAAAATCTTCTGCAGGCGGTCTGATGAACCTGCTTCCTGCTATTATCTTCGTGATCGGTGCAGTGATCGCATTTGCCACAGGTACTTCCTGGGGAACTTTCGGTATCCTGATCCCTATCGTAGTAGATGTATTTTCAGGAACGAATCATGAACTGATGATCATTTCTATTTCTGCATGCATGGCAGGGGCTGTATGCGGTGATCATTGTTCACCAATCTCAGATACTACGATCATGGCTTCAGCGGGAGCACAGTGTGATCATGTAAATCATGTTACCACACAGCTTCCATATGCGCTGATGGCAGCGGTTGTTTCTTTCGTAACTTATATTATAGCAGGCTTTGTGCAGACTCCGTGGATCGCACTTCCTGCCGGATTTGTTTTAATGTTTCTGACTCTGCTGGTTGTCAGATTTAAGTTTGATACCCTTAAGATGTAAAGGCTCAGCTGGAAAGAAAAGGGAATAAAAGGGTGAACAAAAGGGTGAACATGTCAGCATGCTGACGTGTCCGCCCTTGAAGTCTCTGTTGGAGAAAATGTCGAAACAGTAGATAACTTTTGTGCATTTAAGCATATTCCCAAAAAAAACTTTACATTTTCAGGGTCATGTGATAGAATCAATGTTAACTAATGATGAACATCTATGACAATTTCAGATGATCTGATTATGTTACTTGCACCTGTAGCTCAGTGGATAGAGCGGTGGTTTCCGGTACCATGTGCGGGGGTTCGATTCCCTTCAGGTGTGCTGCCTGGGACGTATGTACAGTTCCGGTGCGTTGTATCATAAGGAGGACAAGAACTTGGATGATTTTAGAGAATGGTTGTCAGATAACCTCCGGTATTTTATGCTGGGCGGTGGAATTCTGATAATCGTGGTGGTTTTGTTCTTTGGTATCCGTGCCTGCACAGGAAGTAATAAGGGGAATTCCAGTGACGGACAGACGACCACATCCGGTGACCAGGGAAATGTTCCTTCTTCTCCGACAAATGAAGGGGAGTCTGACGAGAAGAAAGAAGACGCCAATCCTATGGAAACAGCAGATGCAGATATCACTGCATTAATTAAGAGCTATTATAAAGCTCTGGGGGAAAAAGATATTGCAACGCTGAAGACTCTGGAAGATGATTTTACACCGTCCGATGAGTCAAAAGTCGAAAATTTAAACGATTATATCGAAGGGTATGAAGTAGGCGATGTTTACACCAAGAAGGGTATGACAGATGACTCTTATGTGGTATACGCCTGTTTCTATTATATCTGTCAGGGTATTGATACTAAAGCTCCGGCGCTGACACAGTTCTATGTATATAAGAACAGCGACGGAAACTGGATTATTGACAATGATGCATCGCAGGATTCTCAGATTTCTGTATATATGGATTCTCAGATTTCTGACAGCGATGTATCAGAACTTGTATCGAAAGTACAGACTGAGCTGGATAAGGCACAGCAGGATGATTCTGCTCTGAAAGAGTTCCTGAACGGACTGGGAGAAGAATCTACTGTCAGCGCATCGACAGAGGCGCAGAACGGCACAATGCTGACTGCTTCCGAGGATTGTAATGTCCGTGCGGAAGCGAATACGGATGCTGAGATTCTTGGCGTAATTTCAGCGGGAGATCAGGTAGAGAAGCAGGGCACCGAAGGTGAATGGGTGCAGATTGATTATGATGGTGAAACGGGATATATCCGTGGAGATCTCCTTGAACAGAACTGAATAGGAAAATAATAAAAGGGCTGTCAGGAAATAGATAGTCCTAGAACAAGAAGGATGTAATTCGTTTCGAATTACATCCTTCTTGTTTATATCTATAAAAAGAAAAAAAGATGGCTAACGACAACCATCTTTTTCTCCGTTACATGTTATAATGTAACTATGCTAACAATTAATTATTATAATGACTTTTTTTGAATTAGGACAACAGAAAATTAACTTTAGTTTCTATGAATTGAGTTTACCTGACGACGATCCCGTCTATACCCTTAAAAAAGTGATGGAGAAATTAGATTTTTCAGGCTTGTTAGCCAATTGTTCGGATAGGGGCTTTTTGCGCTCAAAAATAAAAAATATTTCTTAAAATAAAACTATCCCGAACAAGCAGTAAAGCGTAAAAGCCTTGTACTTGCCGGGATAGTTTTATTTGGAGCTGACGGTGTTAAAAATCATCATTGTGATATAAAAATATGCGCCGGAAAGACAGGAAATGCTCTCTGGCAGCAGCTATAAATCTGACAATTGCATCAGTTGTTATGGAAATCTCCGTATGTAATGCCGGTCTGAAGTTCAATCCCATGGACAGAAGCCAGTTCATGAATTGTTACCAGTTCATATCCGTCTTCGATCAGCTGAGGGATCAAAATCTCTGCGGCATCTACAGAAGTGCTGTAAATGTCATGCATAAGAACAATGGATCCATCCTGAACATTATTCATGACTTCATCCACTGTAGACTGGGAATCCAGTGTTTTCCAGTCCAGGGTATCGATAGACCACAGGATCATAGGTGTGCCGATGGTTGCTTTGACAGTATCATTCACAGAACCGTAAGGCGGACGTACCACAGATGCACCCTGGCCGGTGAGGTCAACAAGCTGCTGATCTACCCGGGCGATCTCGGAACTGATGTCTTCTGATGACAGAGTGGTCAGATCTGTGTGATCGTAAGTGTGGTTTCCAAGCTCGCAGCCCAGTTCTTTCATACGTTTTACTTCCTCGGGGAAACTTGCGATTTCTGTACCTACCATGAAGAAAGTGGCCTTTGCGTTATTTTCCTCCAGACAGTCCAGAAGTCTGTCTGTAAAAGAACTGGGGCCGTCGTCAAAGGTGAGGGCAACGTATTTTTTGCTGTCAGAATCTGTACTGGAAACGGCTGAAGTTTTATCAGAAGAAGAATTTTTTCTATTTTTTTCCTTTGAACTTTTTTTCTTTGAAGTTTTTTTTGCTTTATAGCCTTCTAAAGATCCGTCATCATTGAGATGATAGGACTTTTTGCCAATCGTGATATCTCCGGTCTGCATAATGCCGTCCAGATCCATATAATATCGTTTTCCATCTACATCTACCCAGCCGGTCTGCATGATCCCGTTTTCGTCGAAATAATAACGTTTACCGTCTGTGTCTGTGAGCCAGCCGGTATATGCATTTCCATCTACAAGAAACATCCAGTTACTTCCACTGGAAGTCCAGTTACCTTCGGAAGCTTCGGGGGAAACCTTGAAAGATTTTTTGGATTTATTTTTAGAAGCTGCCTTGGTCACTTTCGGTGATGGGGTTGGAGTGGTCTGGGGTATATCAACTGGTGTAACTGTCAGGGAGATTTCTTCAGAGACAAGGGTTTCTGCATCAGAGCTTGGGCTGATCTGTGACGGCAGAGCTGAAGAACGTGTAAAAATCCCGCTCATGCAGATACACAGAAAGACAGCAATGACAGTCAGCAGGCGGCTTGTCTGTGGTGAATGGCCTGACATAAAATGCCTCCTTTATTTTTATTATTCTACAACATGATACAATAAATGAAAAAAAATTACAAGGAGATTCAAGGTTGCTAACCTCTGGAAAAAATTATATAATAGAAAAATGGACGAAAAAATAAGAATCAATAAATATTTAAGCGACGCAGGTGTATGTTCCCGCAGGGAAGCGGACAGACTGATCGAACAGGGAAGGATTACCGTGAACGGAGAGAAAGCAGTAAGTGGACAGAAAGTATCCCCTGATGAAGAAATCTGCCTGGATCAGATGCCTGTCAGTAAAAACAACAGAAAAGTACTTCTTCTTTTTAATAAACCAAGAGGAATCGTCTGCAGCACGAAACAGCAGAGAGATGAAACCACAGTAACAGATTATCTGGATTATCCTCTTCGCATTTATCCGGTAGGCAGATTGGACAAAGAGTCCCAGGGGCTGCTCCTTCTGACGAATGAGGGAGATCTGGTGAATAAGATCATGCGTGCCGGGAATAAGCATGAGAAAGAATACTTTGTGAAAGTGAACAAGCCAATAGATGAGAAATTTATCCGGCAGATGAGCAGAGGGATCCCCATCCTGGATACAGTGACCAGGCCATGTACAGTGAAACAGACAAGTTCAGATACATTCCGGATCATACTGACCCAGGGTCTGAACCGGCAGATCAGGCGTATGTGTCTGTATTTGGGGTATGAAGTGCTGAAGCTGAAAAGGATCCGGATCATGAATCTTACCCTGGATGGGATCCAGGAGGGAGAATACCGGGAAATCCGTCCGGAAGAATGGAAGACTTTGCAGGCAATGCTTGCATCTTCTACAAGTGAAACAGTGACAGGAACAGGAGGACGTCATGGAAACAGCGGCAATCAGGCGAATGAAAGAACTGGCGCAGAAGCTGGACAAAGCGGCAAAAGCTTATTATCAGGAAGATACAGAGATTATAAGCAACAGAGAGTACGATCAGATGTACGACGAGCTTCAGGCTCTGGAAAAAGAAACGGGAACCGTTCTGGCAAACAGTCCCACCATCAGCGTAGGATATGAAGCCGTAGAGCAGCTTCCCAAAGAAGAACATGAAACCCCCATGCTTTCTCTGGATAAGACGAAAGACAGGGAAGTTCTTCGAGAGTTTATAGGGGAACACCAGACGCTGCTTTCCTGGAAGCTGGATGGACTTACAGTGGTTCTTACGTATGAAAACGGGGAACTTGTGAAGGCTGTTACCAGAGGGAACGGTGTGGTTGGTGAGGTTGTGACAAATAATGCCAGGGTATTTAAAAATATTCCGCTGAAGATCCCATATCAGGGAAGGCTGGTCCTTCGCGGGGAAGCCATCATTACCTATTCTGATTTCCAGCGGATCAATGAATCCATTGAGGATGTGGATGCGAAATATAAGAACCCGAGAAATCTCTGCAGCGGATCAGTGCGTCAGCTGAATAATGAGATCACTGCCAGAAGAAATGTACGATTTTATGCATTTGCCCTGGTAAGTGCAGAGAATGTGGACTTTGGCAATTCCCGGGCGTTTCAGTTTCAGTGGCTGAAGGAGCAGGGATTTGATGTGGTAGAATACCAGATGGTGACAGCCGAAACACTGGATGAGGCGATGGAGTATTTTTCTACAGCTATCAGCCAGAATGATTTTCCATCGGACGGGCTGGTTGCGCTGTATGATGATATTGTATACGGAGATTCGCTGGGACGAACTGCGAAGTTTCCGAGGAATGCGTTTGCTTTTAAATGGGCAGATGAGATCAGGGAGACCCATCTGCAGAAGATAGAGTGGAGTCCTTCCAGAACAGGATTGATTAATCCGGTAGCTGTATTTGAACCTGTAGAGCTGGAAGGAACCACAGTCAGCCGTGCCAGCGTGCACAATATCAGTATTATGAAGGAACTGGAGCTGGGGATTGGAGATAATATTACTGTATATAAGGCGAATATGATCATCCCTCAGATCGCAGAAAACCTTACCAGAAGCAGTAACCTGGAGATTCCGGTAGCCTGTCCTGCCTGCGGCCACGCAACAGAGATCCGTAAAGTGAATGAAGTGGAGGCACTTTATTGTACCAATCCCGACTGTGCGGCAAAAAAGATCAAGTCTTTTGCACTTTTTGCAAGCAGAGATGCCATGAATATTGATGGACTCTCAGAGGCTACCCTGGAGAAATTTATTGCCAGAGGTTTTATTCATGATTTCGGAGATATTTTTGAAATCGGGAAACACAGAGATGAGATCGTGGCGATGGAGGGATTCGGGGAGAAATCTTTCGAGAACCTTATGGTGAGTCTGGAGAAGGCAAAAGAGACCACTCTGGCGAAAGTGATCTACAGCCTGGGAATTGCCAATATCGGGCTGGCCAATGCGAAAGTGATCTGCAGACATTTTGATGATGATCTGGAGCAGATCCGTCATGCTTCAGAGGAAGAAGTCAGTGAGATAGATACCATTGGCCCGGTGATTGCCAGAAGCCTGACGGAATATTTCGCCAGTGAGGAAAATAACCGGCGGCTTGACCATCTTATGGAGTATCTGAATATTAAGAAAGAAGAAAAAAAAGAGGAACAGATCTTTCAGGGGATGAATTTCGTGATCACGGGAAGTGTAGAACATTTTGCAAACCGCGCCCAGGCGAAAGAGTTTATCGAATCTCTGGGAGGAAAGGTTACAGGATCTGTGACCGGAAAAACAAATTATCTGATCAATAACGATACCACTTCCAATTCATCCAAAAATAAAAAAGCAAAAGAGCTTGGAATCCCAATTCTTTCAGAAGAAGATTTCCTGAAACTTGCAGGACAATAAACCTGGCAGATAAGAAGAAAATAACAGTGAAAAAGGAGAAAAAGAATGCCTATTAAGATACAGGGCGATCTGCCCGTAAAAGAAATTCTGGAAAAAGAAAATATATTTGTGATGGATGAATCCCGTGCATCCCATCAGGATATCCGTCCTATTCAGATCCTGATCCTGAATCTGATGCCTTTGAAGGAGGAGACAGAACTGCAGCTTCTGCGTTCCCTTTCCAACACTCCTCTGCAGGTAGATGTGACTTTTATGGCAGTGCAGAGCCATGAGTCCAAGAATACTTCCATGAGTCATCTGAATAAATTTTACCAGACTTTTCCGGAACTTAAAGGTAATAAATACGATGGAATGATCATTACCGGAGCACCTGTAGAGCAGATGGAATTCGAGGAGGTGGATTACTGGCAGGAGCTTACAGAGATCATGGACTGGACTACAGAACATGTAACCTCTACTATTTTCCTGTGCTGGGCGGCACAGGCCAGTCTTTATCATTTCTACGGACTGAAAAAGAGAATGCTGGATGAGAAAATGTTTGGCCTTTTTTGGCATAAGGTACTGAATCGTAAGATTCCGCTGGTGAGAGGATTTGATGATATGTTCCTGGCACCTCATTCCAGACATACAGAGGTTCCTATTGAAGATATTCACAACTGTAAGGAACTGACTGTGCTGGCGGAATCTGAGGAAGCAGGACTTTTCCTTGCCATGGCAGACGGCGGCCGCCGCATTTTCGTTATGGGACACCCGGAATACGACCGTGTAACCCTGGATGGAGAATACAAAAGGGATGTGAGCAAAAATCTCCCTATCGAGATACCCAAAAATTATTACAAAGACAATGATCCTGCCAACATGCCTCTTCTTATGTGGAGAGCCCATGCAAACAATCTGTATACAAACTGGCTGAATTACTATGTCTACCAGAGTACCCCATTCGACCTGTATGGAACACCGGATTTTGAGCATATTTAGGGGATTTGCAGGAAATTCAATTTCACGTATTTTACTGTGATTTCACATATCTTTATGGAAAAATGACGTACGGCATATTAATAAAAACTCACATATGTATGGAAAACCTTCTGGCAATACCTGCCGGGAGGTTTTTCTGCATTTAAAGAAAGATTTAGATTGTTATAAAAGCAGTTTTTATGACGAATTACATCATATACTGTCGGACGAATTACGTTGACAGTGAAAGTGCAAATTTATAGAATAATAACGAACCATGTCTTATTATCAAAATACAAAAAGGAGAAATTTAATGGATGAAATTTTAGCGGAAACCATGGATGTTTCCATGGTGGAAAAACAGATGGACACAAAACAGAATATTGAAGCCGGTGACGAGTATATTCTGCAGGACAACAGAGATCTCGAAGAACTGGAACGCAGGTATGAAAAGCTGGATCTGCCTTATGCGGCCCGCAGGGTGATCGATGATTACATAGCCTGCCTGAGCACCAGGGATGAACGGTATGCACAGCTTTGTTATCTGTCAGGTGTGAAAACTGTGATATCCCATATGCAGGAAAAACACTAACAGAAAAATAAGGCATATACAACAGCCCCTTTTTTATGTATAATCAAGTCGATATAAATGCGACAGAAGATAAAAGCAAAAAGGAGGTAGGTAAAATGCCCATGAATATAGGAAGTATGTTAAAAATTACCAATGCATGGAATACCTTTAAACGAAATCACCCGAAATTTCCGGCTTTCTGCAGAGCTGTTTCCAGAAAGGGGATCCGGGAAGGAAGTATCCTGGAGATTTCTTATGTAACTCCGGAAGGAGAACGGCTGGAAACCAATCTGAAAGTAAAAGCAGGGGATCTGGAACTGCTCAGTCAGTTCATGGATCTTTCACAAAAGAAATAAAAAAGCTGTGAAGAAAGCATTGAAAATCTTATGTAAATCTGCTATAGTAAGTTTTGTTGGTTGAAGTTAACAATTCTCACAGAAAGAAAGAGGAAAAGAATTGCGTAAAAAATCACATATTTTATTAGCAAGATATCTTGCGGACCAGATGCCAGATACTGCGAGCCTTCAATCTCACAGAAAGGCTTTCTGCTTTGGAAGTATTCTTCCGGATATCAAGCCGTCTTTTATCACCAGACGCCATGAGTTCTTCGGAACTTTTGAGGATGTCAAGGCACAGATGAAAGAACTGGTGGATACCCGGTTGGAAGAGAGCAATCAGAGAGTTTACTGGCGTCGTTTTGGCGAAGTGATTCACTATATGGCGGATTATTTTACCTTTCCTCACAATAAAACATATACAGGCAGTCTTGCACAGCATAATCATTATGAGAAAATACTTAAAAACGAGCTGAAATCCTGCATACAGCGAGGAGAAGCGCACAGATATCTGGAACCGGCTATCCGGTTCAGCACCTTTGCCGCACTGATCGATTATATTGAAGCCAGCCATGAGCGGTATCTCAATAAACTTCGATGTGTGGAGGAAGACATAAAGTATATCCTGAATATGTGTTTTCAGGTAATACAGGGCCTTGTGCAACTATGTGTTGGTCAGGAATTTGTACTGATGAGTCAGCCGGCCTGAAAGGGTGAAATTACTAATAAAATAACGACAGGCTGCCGGAGAGAAAAGTTTCCGGCAGCCTGTTTCCGTGAATAGAAATGTATAACTTTCCAATGATAAAACTTTTCATTTAGAAATGTGAATAAAACATGAAATCTGGATAAATGAGGAAGTTATCCATTTGCAGATGTTGATTTCAAAGTATGATTATGCTAGAATGAGACTAGTTGAATTTTTTGTGCATCATGTCTTACATACAGGGGAGAAAGACATGTCTACGGAAAGAAGGGAGCATTTTAAATATATGAAGAATAAGTATCTTACTAAACTTTTGTGTATGACATTAATGACCGGTATGGCATTGTCAGGACCGGCATCTGTTCTTGCAGCAGCTGACGCAGATGCAGAAGTAGTCAGCTCTGATGAATTTGACTCCTCTGGAGATGAATTTACAGATGGCGGAGATTCAGAACCGGATGCCCCAACGCCGGAACCGGATCCAGATACCCCAACGCCGACGCCAGTCCCGGATACTCCAACGCCAACCCCGGTTCCGGATACTCCAACGCCAACCCCGGTTCCGGATACTCCGACGCCGACGCCAGTTCCGGATACTCCAACGCCGACGCCAGTCCCGGATACCCCGACTCCAACTCCGGAACCTGTAACTCCGACCCCGACCCCGGGAAATCTGATTACAAAGAGTGCGCAGGATATAATAGACAGGATCAATGCTCTTCACGAACAGACGATCACACTGGAGAAGAAATCTATAGTACAGAGTATCCGCGCTGCCTATGAAACACTGACAGTCGAGGAGAAAGCCCAGGTTTCCAATTATAATCTTCTGACTGAGATGGAGGCTTCCATCGCGGCATTGGAGGAACAGAAAAAACAGGAACCTGCGAACAATAATTCATTTTCAGCCACAGCTCAGACAGGAACACCTGTATATTATGCTTCGAACATTCATGCAGGCAAGGATTTCTATCTGGACAGCCTGAAGAAGAATTATAATCTTACTTTTTCTGATGATTTCGCATCTGTGATGGATGAAATTGAGAAAGAATATAAAGAAAAAAATAAACTTACAGATGTAAGTGATGCTGAGAACAGTAAAACAACTACTTCTGCAGACGGTCTTCTGGTAAGAAACTGGCAGGATATTCTGGCTGTTTATGTATACCAGCAGAACAAGGCAGGACAGACGGAATATAAACTGGATTCTTCCTGCAAGGGAGCACTGGCAGAGATCTTCGCACAGATGAATCCTGTAGTCAGGGACAAGCAGAATATTACACATGTTACTTATGGAAACCGTAAGATCAACTATTATATCAAGAAGAATAAAATTTCCAAAAAAGATCGTAAGATTCTTAAGAAATACGTAGAAACAGACTGTGAACTTCTCTGCGCAGTAGTAACTGCTTCCAAAGGATTTGTCCGTGAAAGCGTAGGAGATGATGTCTCTGAAGAGAGAGTAAATGTTATTTCAGCAGCCTATTCACTGGTGGGCAAGGTAGGATATTTCTGGGGTGGCAAGTCCACAGTTCTGGGTGTTGACCCAAGCTGGGGAGCGACAGAGATGGTTTCTGCAGAAGGAAGCAAAAGCACAGGCACACTTCGTGCATATGGTCTGGACTGCAGCGGATTTGTAACCTGGGCAGTGATCAATGGATATCAGAATCAGGGTATGCAGGATGTGGTAGGTGACGGAACCTCAGATCAGTGGGAGAAAGCCAATGTAGTCAGTGAGGCAGATGCACAGCCTGGTGATCTGGTATTCCAGAAGGGACCGGAAGCTGGCAGTGATAACCATGTAGGTATCCTTTGCGGAAAGACTGATGCAGGCGACTGGATTGCTGTACATTGTTCTTCTGGTAAGAACGGAGTTACTGTTGGAGAAGCATACAGTGCAAGTTTCCGTTATATTCGTCAGCCATCCTTCTATCCGACAGAAGAACAGCAGCAGGAAATGCAGAACAGTGGCTCTGCTATTACATCCGGCAGTGATATTTTCACAAGCAATGTAGCAGTAAGCAATACGCTGCAGAATGTATTAAGAGGCAACGGTCTGACAGACGGCTCCACAGACAACAGTCTGATCTCAGCACAGGAAGACTTTTCCAGTGAAAGCAGCATAACATCTGTATCTTCAGGAAAGATCGATCTTTCAAAAGGTGATGTGACTGTATTTAAACCAGAATAATATATGAATTAATTCACCAGGGAGGCAGAAAATTTCGGCCTCCCTTTTTTGAACAAATGTTTGAAAATTCCCTGTTCTGTGTTTACAATGTGAACATATTTAGGATATAATGGAACACAGCAGAATGAGAAAAATATAGAAATAGAAATGAGGAATTGCAGGATGAAAAGAAGGAGATCTCCTGCACTGCGGATCATAACAGTAGTTCTGCTGATAACAGTGGGAATATTTTTCCTTCTGGGGAATCTGGAAGACAGACCTGTTTCGAATACAGCAAGCTTGACAGGAGAAAATTCAGCAGAAGAGGATACGCTGATACAGAAAATTCAGGAAGCAGTTTCCGGTGAGCCGCAGGAGGTAAAGGAACTCAGGAAACAACAGACGGCAGACGCAGATGAGGGGCATCTGGAATACTATTTTGGTCTGCTGAATGAGAATGAGCAGAAAGCATACAGAGAGATCCTGGAGGGGATCCGGGGATTTCATGATAAATTTTATCTGTCTGTATCCGGTAATGAAGAAACAGACAGGATTTATCATGCAGTGCTGAAGGATCATCCGGAACTGTTCTGGGTGCATAATCGTGAGAAGGTGTATAAGACCACCTATGAAGGGAAAGATTACTGTCAGTTTTCTCCCGGATATACATATTCAGAAGAAGAAAGGCAGCAAATTACACAGGCTATGGAGAAAGCATATCAGGAAGTATTAACTCAGATTCCTGACGAAGCAGATGATTATCAGAAAGTGATGGTAGTATATACCTATATTATAGATAATACAGACTATGTGGTGTCACAGGATGATCAGAGCATAGCCGGAACTTTCTGGAAGAAACAGGCAGTGTGCGCAGGATACGCAGGTGCGGTTCAATATCTTTTGGAAAGACTTGGAGTCTACTGCATTTATGTGGAAGGAGATGCCAGAAACAGTACACAGGGACATGCATGGAATATTGTGCGTCTGGACGGGGAGTATTATTATGTAGATGCCACCAATGGAGATCAGCCGGATTTCCTGGAAGGAGATGCTGTGGATCTTGTGGAACATAAGACTACGATCTATGATTATCTTTGTCCCTTCCCGGTGGAGTATGAAGAGAATTATACTGCTTCGGAGGAATTTCCGGTTCCGGTATGTACAGCTACAGATAAGAATTTTTATGTACTGAACGGAGCCTGTTTCGACAGTTATGACAGAGAACATGTGATGGATCTGTGCAGACTCAGGATTGATAATGATGCGGCAGTAGTTCGGTTTAAATTCAGCAATCAGGAAGCATATGATGCAGCATACGAAGACCTTATAGAAAATAACGGGATCCAGGATGTTGCCAGATATTATATGAGTGTTCATGGCCTGAGTGAGATATCTTATCATTATGGTGTATTGGATACCATGCACACCATGTACTATATGTTCTAACTATAACGGTTCTGATACAGTAACAGAGCAGAATAAGACAGGAAAGAGAGGCAGATTATGAATAATATAACAGAATTACTGAGTAGTATGACGGATATTGGGATAAGGATTATAGGTTCAGATACAGTCAATCGTTTTATGACTGTGATCTTCGGAATAATCCTGATCTTCGGGATTATGAACTGTATTCTTGGATACAGGCTGCTGCGGTTCTGGATGATGTTAGGAGGCTTTTTCGTAGGAGCAGCATTGGCATTTGTCAGTGTTTATACTATGGGAACGGAAACGAAATCTACATACATGATCGCAGTTCTGGTAACTGGAATCATATTTGCAGTGATTGCATTTTTGATTTATAAAGCAGGTGTATTTATACTCGCAGCAGGGATTGGTTGGACACTTAGTATTTATTTTATCCGTCCTACCAGCTCGGCAGTATTTTTTGCCTGCATTCTGATCGGAATCGCTCTTGGATCCCTTGCGGTGAAATACTGCCGGGAAGTTATCATTGTAGGTACCAGCCTGTGTGGAGGCATTATGGCAGGTATTTCTCTGGCGAAGATCGGGGATTTGGCAGATTTTCCTTATGGACTCGGACTGAGTGCGGGTTTTGCAGTTTTGGGAATGTTGATACAGTTTGCCATTAACAAATCCCATGAAGAGGAAGAGGAAGAGGAGGATGAGGAAGAGGAAGAAGAGGACGTGGAAGAAGAGCATCGCATGAGAAAGAAAAGAGAGGAAGAAAAAGAACTGTAAGCTTTGGAAGAAGGAGGAAGCGGATGCATGAGTTCATGCTCCGTACGTAGTAGGATATGGCATACGCAGATGACAGAAAGTTTGTGGAAGATTATTATAAAATGCTTTCATTTCTGAATGAATCTACAAATGACCATTTTTTTGTGTGGGATATCAGGGAAAACGTAGTGCATTTTGCAAAGGAGATCAATAAAGATTATGAGAAGAGACGGGATGATATCTATACATATCGTCTGCAGACTCTGAAAGACATGATCTACAGCAGAGATAAAGAGCGTCTGCTTCGCCTGCTTGGGAATATAGCAGACGGAAATGAAAGCATGGTAGATGTGGATTTCCGGTACCTGGATCAGTTTGGCAAAAAATGCTGGATCAATGGCCGGGGAAAAGCAGTCCGCAATGACAGACATCAGCCGTTTATGGTAATGGGGTGTCTCTCAAGAAGAGTGCTGGCAGAGAAAATAGATATGCTTACCGGCCTTCGCAACTATAATAAAATGCTGGAGGATATGGGAAAAAATATTGCCCGGGGAAGACGGGGACATCTGATGGTACTGGGAATTGACGGATTCCGTGACGTGAATCAGAGGATGGGGCGTTCCTATGGGAATAAGGTACTCAAACAAATTGCCGAAATACTGGACAGGATGAAGGGAGAAGATGAAACCATCTACAGACTGGACGGAGATCATTTTGCTGTAGACCTGATGGGACGAAGCAGAAAAGAGACCGAAGGATTCTTTCAGCAGATCCAGGACAGGATGGATTTTCTGTGTACATTTTCGGCAGGTGTGGTCTGCTATCCTTTTGAAAAGGAGACAGATATTAATATTCTGATAAGCTATGCTGATAATGCCATGACCCGGGCCAAAGAAGACGGTAAGAACAGGATGGTATATTTTTCATCTGAAGATTATAATAAGACTCTTTCCAGAATTGAGCTGCGTCAGGAAATGCGGGAAAGTATCCGTAATGGATTCGAGGGTTTTGAACTGTATTATCAGCCGCAGGTGACATCCAATGAATATGAACTTCATGGAGCAGAAGCTCTTTTGCGTTATCATTCGAAGAAATTTGGGTTTATGTCTCCTGTAGTGTTTATTCCTGTGCTGGAGCAGAGCGGCCTGATCGTCCCGGTAGGAAAATGGGTAATGAAACAGGCATTTGAACAATGTGCAAAATGGCGCAGGATAAAAAAAGATTTTAATATCAGCGTAAATGTGTCTTATGTTCAGCTTCAGGAAAGGACTATTGTGGATGATGTGATCGAAGCCGCAAAAGAAGCAGATCTTCCGGGAAATCTGATTACTGTTGAAATAACGGAAAGCATGCAGCTTCAGAACTATAATTATTTCAATGATATTTTTTACAGCTGGAGAAATAAGGGAATGCATATCTCCATAGATGATTTCGGCACGGGCTATTCTTCTTTAAGCTATCTGAAAGGGCTGGAAATCGATGAGGTAAAAATAGACCGCTGTTTTGTCCGCCAGATTCAGAAAAGCGCCTACAATTACAGACTGCTGAGTAATATGCTGGAGCTGACACACAGCGCGCAGATTCGCGTCTGCTGTGAGGGTGTGGAAGATGAGGAAGAACTTCGGTGTCTGGACAGCCTGTTTCCGGAACTGATCCAGGGATTTCTCTTCGGAAGACCTATGCCTGCAGAGGAATTTGAGAAAACCTGTCTTATGCCAAGTGAAGAGTATGTACATCTGATACAGCGGCTGAGTCAGAGCAATGAGAAAAATCAGAAGGAAAAAGAACGGTTTTCTTCTATAGCTTTGACAGAGGAACAGTTTGAATACCGCAGGTTGCTGGATCATCTGGAAGAGGTGATCTATCTTGTGGATATGGACAGTCTGGAAGTTTATTTCATGAATGATGCAGCCAGGAAATTTACAGGAGTGTATAATTATTTCGGCGCCAAGTGTTATCAGGTATTTTCCGGAGGTACCAAAAAGTGTACAGGCTGTATGATAAATGTAGATGGAGCTGATAAGGAGGAACATTTTACAGGGAAAATGCTCTATGAATTCTGTGGAGAACATATGGGTGTCAGGGAGAAGATCATAAAATGGGATGGAAGAGATATGAAACTGGTGGTTGCCTGGCCGCTGGATGAGGACAGCCGCCTTTTGGCAGAGAAATTCAGTACAGAGACTTATACACTGGAACAGATTGTGGATATGTATGCAATGGCTGCGGAGAAACAGTCGGAGCCGGATCTGATGAAAGGAATTCTGGATTTTGCAGGCAGATTTTATCAGGCAGACAGGGTGTGTTTGTTCCTTCACGATGAGCAGCTGGATGTCTGGCAGGATGTTCTGGCGTATCATGACAAAGGGATCATGGACAAGAAACGGTATTTTGAACTTACCACTTCCCATAAGATGGAACCGTGGGTAGAACTGTTGAGCAGGGAAAAAGCAGTCTGCATCAGCAGTGCAGAGGAATACAGAGAGAAAGAAAATGTACTGTGGAGAGGATTGAAGATGCAGAATATTTCTACCTGCATGCTCTGCGGGATCTGGAGTGAAAAAGAACTGATCGGGTGTATCAGCGTGGACGATGCAGACAGTGGACTGGGTGATATGAGACTGCTGAAACGTGCGTCCCATCTGATACAGGAAGTGCTTTGCCATAAACGGGACAAAAGGGATCTGCACACCCGTCTTCATCAACTGGTGGAGAAGAAACTGGATCACGATATTCTTTCTGTATCAGGACTTGGCTTATGGCAGATCAAGATCAATAAAGATACAGGAAAATCTGTGCTGCTGGCAGACGATAATATGCGAAAACTGATAGAAGCGGATGATTTTATGACTCCGGCACAATGTTATGAACGGTGGAACAGACGGATACATAAGGATTATCTGCGCTATGTAAATAATGCAGTGGAGACCATGATCGCTACCGGTGATACTGTTGAAGTGGAATATCCGTGGAAGCATTCAGAACGGGGATGGGTCCGGGTTCGCTGTGTGGGAACCAAAACAACAGAATCTGGTACGATCATTACCCTGGAGGGTTATCACAGACTTCTGGATGATCTACAGAGATTCCACCCGGGAATTCCCGTGGAACAGGCAGCTGAGAACTGAGAAAGGACAAAAAACAATGGCAAAAGAAGCAAAGACGAATGCAATGAGAATGCTGGACAGACAAAAAGTAAAATATGAAGCCTTTTCCTATGAGTGTGACGAGTTTATTGATGGCTTACACAGTGCAGACAAGATCGGAGCGCCTTATGACCAGTCGTTTAAAACTTTGGTCATGGAGGGAAAAAATGGAGGCTTCTTTGTGTTTGTAGTACCTATAGAGAAGGAAGTAGACAGAAAAGCAGCAGCCAAAGCAGTGGGAGAAAAGACTGTGGATATGATCCATGTAAAAGATATTACAAAGATTACAGGATATGTCCGTGGCGGTTGTAGCCCCCTGGGGATGAAGAAACCCTATCCTGTGGTGTTTGATGCTTCAGCGGAAAACTTTGACGAGATTTATGTCAGTGGCGGACGTATCGGACTGACATTGAAGGTACCGCTTGCAGATCTGCTGAAAGTGACTGGCGGTAAACTGGCTGATATTACTATGAAAACAGAATGATCAGATGACATAAAAATCCCTGTCGCATTGCCTGGGGCAATGGAGACAGGGATTTGTCGATTCTGTTGATTTAGTTATCAGAAGCGTCTTCTTCGTTGATTTCGAATACATGACGTTTCTTAGCCATTTCGTCACTTGCCAGATATTCATCGTAAGTAGTGATCTTGTCGATCATGGTTCCATTAGGCAGGATTTCCATGATACGGTTGGCTGTTGTCTGTACGAACTGATGGTCATGGGAGGTGAAAAGAATAACGCCCGGGAATTTGATCAGTCCATTGTTCAGTGCTGTGATACTTTCCATGTCAAGGTGGTTGGTCGGCTCATCCAGGATCAGGATGTTTGCACCGGAGATCATCATCTTTGAAAGAAGACAGCGAACCTTCTCACCGCCGGAGAGGACACGTACACGTTTGATACCGTCTTCGCCAGGGAAGAGCATACGTCCGAGGAATCCACGAACATAGGTAGCATCTTTGATTTCTGAATACTGTGTCAGCCAGTCTGTGATAGTCAGGTCATTATCGAACTCAGCAGTGTTGTCCTTAGGGAAATATGCCTGGGAAGTAGTAACACCCCATTTATAATTTCCTTCATCCGGCTCCATTTCACCAACCAGGATCTTGAACAGAGTAGTGATGGCCTGCTCGTTGGCACCAACGAAAGCTACTTTGTCATCATGTCCAAGTGTGAAAGAAATGTTGTCCAGAACTTTTACACCGTCGATGGTCTTGGAAAGATTTTCTACCATAAGGACTTCATTACCGATCTCGCGGTTCGGACGGAAGTCGATGTATGGATATTTACGACTGGATGGACGCATGTCATCAAGCTGGATCTTTTCCAGGGCACGTTTACGGGATGTCGCCTGTTTGGACTTGGAAGCGTTGGCACTGAATCGGGAAATGAATTCCTGAAGTTCTTTGATCTTTTCTTCTTTCTTTTTGTTAGCTTCTTTCATCTGTTTGATGAGGAGCTGGCTGGACTCAAACCAGAAGTCGTAGTTTCCGGCATAGAGCTGGATCTTGCCATAATCGATATCTGCTGTATGAGTACATACCTTATTTAAGAAGTAACGGTCATGGGATACAACGATGACAGTGTTGTCAAAGTTGATCAGGAATTCCTCCAGCCATTCGATCGCAGGCAGGTCAAGGTGGTTGGTCGGCTCATCCAGAAGAAGGATGTCCGGATTACCAAACAGTGCCTGGGCAAGAAGAACTTTGACCTTCTGGCTGCCTGTAAGGTCTGCCATCTGAGCGTAATGTAAATCTGTTTCAATTCCAAGACCATTCAGAAGAGTAGCAGCATCGGATTCTGCTTCCCATCCGTTCATCTCTGCAAATTCACCTTCCAGTTCGCTGGCACGGATACCGTCTTCGTCTGTGAAGTCCTCTTTTGCATAGATGGCATCTTTTTCTTTCATGATCTCATACAGTCTCTGGTTACCCATGATAACAGTATCCAGTACAGTGTATGCATCATATTTGAAGTGATCCTGCTGCAAGAAAGAGAGACGCTGGCCTGGTGTGATGACAACGTCACCGTTGGTAGGCTCTAACTGTCCGGAGAGGATCTTAAGGAATGTGGACTTACCGGCACCGTTTGCTCCGATGAGACCGTAGCAGTTGCCTTCTGTAAACTTGATGTTTACATCTTCGAAAAGAGCCTTTTTACCTACGCGCAAAGTAATATTGTTTGCTGAAATCATATCATACCTCGTTTTTTCATGAAATCATTTGATTTATTATTTCCTATTATATTAATTACAACGCTTATCATTGTACCGTAAATTAGGAAATTTGCAACTGTTTTTTGCTTTTTTGGGTTCTTTTATTTACAAAAAAAAGAAGCACTGCTATAATATAAGACAAATATGGTTATGAGCAGATAGCGAAGCGGATTGGGAATATCCGCTTGCTCAATTACGAAGATATAGTCTCTTACCGGCACAAATACGAGAGATAATTAATTTTAGAGAGGTTGCAAAGACTATGTTTATTACAAGAGAGTGTGATTACGCTGTGAGGGTGGTACGTGCGCTTTGGGGAGAGAGCAGGTTAAGCGTATCAGATATCTGTGAGAAGGAATCGGTGACAGCACCTTTTGCTTATAAGATCCTGAAGAAGCTTCAGAAGGCGAAGATCGTAAAGGGATACAGAGGTGTACATGGCGGTTATTCCCTGGACAGAGGATTGGACGAACTGACATTGTACGATGTTTATTCAGCAATTGATCCGGAAATGTTTATTATTGAATGTCTGGATCCGAAGTATAACTGCATCAGGGATGGACAGGATGGTATTCCGTGTCTGGTACATAAGGAACTGGTGTCTGTACAGAAGGAACTGGTGGAGCTTCTGAAGAGAAAAACTATACAGCAGATCATGGAGGAGGCGTAATGCCTCCTTTAAATTTTGGTATATCTTTACAAAGTTAGCTTAAATTAACTTACAAAAATGTGCATATTTAACCCTGGAATAGTAGAAATCCCGTTTTTGTACCTCATAAGATACAAAATATGCCAAAACAAATTGGACACAACCGAAAGATTATGTTATAATCTACAATGAAATTTGAGGCATATCTTTCTTATGCCTTGAAATAAATAATTAATTTTCATCAACCTTTAAGGAGGAAAAACAAACTATGGCAAGAAAGATGAAAACCATGGATGGTAACCATGCAGCTGCTCATGCTTCATATGCATACTCAGAT
>SKEP01000112.1_pt1 | contig 58871 bp, 53 predicted proteins | sample 4826901 | NCBI WGS metagenome assembly SKEP01 (sample SAMN11008806, study PRJNA524170) | human gut metagenome | biome: Human fecal sample; material: Feces; isolation source: fecal sample from pouch patient p4, p43, p49, p54, p55 | host: Homo sapiens | place: Israel: Tel-Aviv | collected 2014-03-20
GTCCAGTGCATCCTCGTCATCTTCGCTCTGAAGATCGTGACCACAGAGAAAGCGGTACTCGATCGGCGATTGTGCATAAAGCCTACGAAAACGCGCTTTGGATGCTTCTATATCATTCTTTGTCCATTTTCTATACACTCAGCAACCACCCCATCCTTTGATTTAAGATAAAATCATTCAATCCTCATACCATTCCTTATAGGCCAGTATCCTTATCCGTAATCGTTCTCTCCTGTAAATGATAATTTAGCGCAGCAAGCGCAACTGCTTTTTGACTTCATGTTCCAGGATATATCCGGCTCTAAACATATTGGTGACTTCATTGTACCTCAACGTGGGACGGCTCTTCTCTCTAAAGATGCAATTCCTGGCGATATTCCGGTCGTTGCGGGAGGACTGGTGCCATCGACATACCACAATGCAGCCAATACTGTAGCGCCTGTGATAACTATTTCGAGCTCTGGAGCGAACGCCGGATTTGTGAATTTGTGGGGCGTGCCTGTTTGGTCATCTGATTCGTCCTTCATAGATTTCAAGATGACACCCTACGTTTATTTCTGGCATGCGCTTTTGAAGCGCCACCAGAATAATATCTATAAAATCCAAACTGGTTCTGCACAGCCACACATTTATCCAAGTCATATAGCAAGCCTTCCTGTGTGTGATCTGGATTTTGGCAAAGTGGCTGACTATACAGAGCGTGTTACGCCGCTTTTCACGCTGATTTCCAAGAATTACAAAGAAAGCAACCAGCTACGAGCATTGCGAGATTGGCTCCTGCCAATGCTGATGAACGGTCAAGCCACCATCAGCGACTAAGCAGCTAAATTATCATTTAGCATAGGACAAAGAAACTCTTACCAACGGCGAGAGTGAAAAATAAGGAACCGCCGTTGCTGTCGTTCTCTTAAAAGAAGGAGAAACGACATGAAAGAAAGAATAGTTAATCAGATTATCCAAGGAATGTTGTCTGTGCTGAGTAATGCGCAGGCAGCACACCTGCAAAAGGTTCTTGCAGTTGCATTTTCAGAGGTTGAAGTTATAGCGGCTGACTGTTCAGAGATCAAGGAGGACAGTATTTCAAATAAAAAGCTTGAGGAGTTGTTTATTGCAGCCAAGAAGGTTGAAGGTTGTTCTGAAAAATCGCTGAAATACTATGCTTCAACGATTCGCACGATGCTCGATCAGATTGGGAAGCAGGTATTGGAAATCACAACGGATGATTTGCGAGCCTATCTCACAGACTATCAGGTTGAGAAGAAATCAAGCAAGGTGACGATAGACAATATCAGGCGAATTCTTTCCAGTTTTTTTACATGGCTGGAAGATGAGGACTATATTCTGAAAAGCCCGATACGCCGGATTCATAAGGTGAAGTCAGCTGCGACAATCAAGGAAACATACACTGATGAATCACTCGAAAAGATGAGAGATAACTGCGATGGTCTGCGGGATTTGGCAATAATCGATATGCTGTCCTCCACCGGTATGCGTGTTGGAGAGATGGTGCGGCTGAATCGAGACGATATTCGATTCGATGAGCGAGAATGCGTTGTTTTCGGCAAGGGAGACAAGGAACGAATTGTCTATTTTGATGCCAGAACAAAGATTCATCTGCAAAACTATTTGCAGAGTCGAACAGACAGTGATCCGGCGCTTTTTGTTTCCTTGCAGTCTCCACATAGACGGCTGACGATTGGCGGAATTGAGTTGAGGCTTCGTGAGCTTGGAAAACGGTTGGATATACCAAAGGTTCACCCACATAAGTTCCGCAGGACGCTTGCAACGATGGCAATAGATAAGGGAATGCCGATTGAGCAGCTACAGCATTTGCTGGGTCATCAACGCATTGACACGACAATGCACTATGCGATGGTAAAACAGAGCAATGTTAAGCTGGCTCACAAAAAATACATTGGATAGAGAGGTAAGCATGAAAATCAAGGATATAGGGAATGTGGTTACCGGAAAAACTCCACAAACTGCTCATGCAGAATTCTATGGTGGTGACTACATGTTTATAACACCAACGGAGTTACATGGAGGATATAAAATTTCTTCATCTGAAAAAACACTTACAGAGGCGGGCTTGGAATCTATCAAAACTAATTCTATTGATGGAATAAGTGTGTTAGTAGGCTGCATTGGTTGGGATATGGGCAATGTTGCCATGTGCTTTGAAAAGTGTGCAACTAACCAACAGATCAACAGCATAACCCAAATATCAGAAGACTATAGTCCTTATTTTCTCTACTACTGGTTAAGCACAAAAAAGGAATATCTCTTTTCAATTTCCTCCGTAACCAGAACACCAATTTTGAGCAAAGGCGTTTTTGAGGAGATTGAGATACCGAGTATTTCACGTTCAGAGCAGGATAAGATTGCAAAAGTGCTTTTAGTTCTTGACAAGAAAATCAAATTGAACTCCGAGGTAAATGATAATTTAGCGGCTTAGTCGCTGACGGTGGCTTGACCGTTCATCAGCATTGGCAAAAGCCAATCTCTTAGCTGAGTTAAGCCTTGTATCTCTTTATTCAGCTTGTATTGCAGCGAAAAAAGGGGCTTCGTTTGCTGGCTAAACTTCTCTATAACCTGCATAGGCGGTAAGAACACCCTGCTATCCAATAGAGTGTTGATTCGAATACCCTTGAAAACGCTACCGGTAGAGCATGCAGTCGATTCCTTGACAAAAGCTTCGCTCTGCAGGTGCATGTAAAGGTATTCCGGCGTAACAGTTGCTTTATTGCAGCGAATGGAGAAGACAGATTCGTTGATATCCCAATCTTGCGGAAGTTCCTGAACAAGATGGCAACGACCCAATGGGGCAATGCTCGCAAACAAAATATCTCCAGTACATACATCAGAACGGCGATGTACTATCGCTCGTGCAGTTTCATCAATGGTATCACACCCTGAAAAGTCCAGAATACCATCAGAACGGAGATTTTTGACTGTGATGTATTTGATTGTACCATTGCCCAGCTTAAAATTATCCCGAGGGTTTAAGCCTGTACGAATACCTTCAATTGCATCTGACATTTTTGCGCTGTTCCAACTAGCAGGTAACTCTTTTTTAGCATCATTGCTCCACACCATTTGCCCGCCAGATGAGCGGTATGGATTACCGCTTTCGTCTGGAAAGTCAAATTGCGTGAACCAGTAGTCATACAGCAGACGAAGCTGTTGCGCTAAATTATCATTTATCCGCTTGTTATTTTGAATCTTGCACTCAATGTTGTAGAGTAAGTCTCCAACTGCAACCTGAACATCATAATCTGGAAGATAAAGTGTCAAAAATGAGAACATATCCTCGTTGAAACTTGCTCGCAAAGTCATGATGGTGTTGTTATTGATGACCTTTCTAAAGTACTTACTTCTCAAGAAAAAAGCCATAAATTTATCATAAGCAACTCCTATTGTCTTTGGGCGTAGTCTTTTCACAAATCCGCTGTAAGTTGCTCCCGGATAATCTTTGAGAGCTACACAGCTCATTGCCAGCTCATCAGCTGTTTCACTTGTTCGTGTAATCAGGATATCGCCCTTCCGAATAGAATAAGTTTCTTGTTCCTGCTCACTTGTGTCCATCAAGTCTGGTAACTCGTCAGACAGAAAGATATTGTTAAACACAGTGCTAAATGATACAAACGGCGTTCCGTGTCCTGCCTGAGTTTTCGTTGTTGATATACCAGAGGCTATATCGTAGAGGTCTGAAAAAGCATATTTGTTCAACTTATTCATACTTCACCTTCTTTAGCTGCTCCATAATCTCCTTTTGCAGGGCATTTCCTTCATCGAAATAACTCTGCAAATTCGATGTCAGCTCAGACATTTTGTTCTCAAATTCTTCCTGCGTAAGCTCCACATACTCAATCTTCACATCAAAGTACTGACCGGCTGCAAGGGAGCACTTCTTCGCTTCAATATCCTCATAACTTACAGCAACCGAAAAATCCTCCACAGTTTTCTTGTTGAGGAAAGTATCGACAATCATATCAATCTCGTCCGGGGTCAGGCGAACTTTCTTGTTGTTGCCCTCCTGGTACTCTTCTCCGAGCTTTGATGCGTCAATCAAGATAACCTTATCTGATGATTTTGAATTATCGAAGAATACAACGGATACATTTGTACCGGTATTCGCAAAAACATTGGACGGCATACTGATAACGCCATAAACAAGCCGTTCATTTACAATATGCTTCAGCAGCTTGCCCTCAACGCTGCTCTTTGCTGTGAGGAAACCCGTCGGGAGAACAATCGCTGCTTTTCCATTCGGCTTCATCGAATTCAGTACATGTTGGAGGAAGCATGTATAGATGGACATACTCTCTTTTTTCTTCTTCGGCACATTTGGGATACCTGCCCAGAAACGGGATGGCATAGCCGCAAGCGTCTCTCTTGTCTCAGAGAAATCCAAGTTGAATGGAGGGTTGCAGACCTCATAATCAAATTGCCGGAGAGATTTCCCATCATCGCTCATATGGAACGGGTCAGTCAAAGTATCTCCCTGGATTGCATGGTCAAGCGAGGAAACCAAACCATTAAGAATCAGGTTCAGCTTGAGCATCTTATTACTCTTTTGGGAACGATCTTGCGCAAAAATCGTGCAGCGATCTTCACCAATCTGATGAGCAAGCGCCATTAGCAGTGTACCGGTTCCAGCTGCCGGATCGTAGCACTCGATGTTATGCAAATCCTGTCTGTCACCGACAAGAAGTCGAGCCATAATCACGGCGATTGCATGGGGCGTGTAATACTCCGCATATACGCCACCGCCGTTTGTGTTATAATCCTTGATGACATACTCAAATACACCTGCAAAAAAATCGTAACTCTCTGCAAAAGCATCCTCAAAAGAGAAATTGACAAGCTTATCAACCAAAGCTCTTGCAAATGGAGCTCTTTGTGCGTCATCAGTCACGAAATTGGTGAGCTTTTCAAACAGCGGAATTTTGGTGTTTTTCGTTGTTTGCGTGGAGAAAATGTCGATGTTCTTGTCAGCAATATCAACCATGGTGCTGTCGAAGATCAAATCAAAATCTCCCTTTGCCTGCTGGTTCCACAGCGTAGAGATCAAATGCTCCGGATAAAGCCGTGGAATATCAGGAGATAACGAATCCAGAAGATCAAGCCGGTCGTCCTCCGGCAGTTCGGAATATGCGGTTTCCCACTTTTCAGTACTGGCGATACGAGAATCCTTTTTCTTGATCTCATAGCCAAATTTATCGTTCAAAAACTTATATAGAAATATCTGAGTAATGACCTTGTACTCGTTTCCGTCGTTTCCCATGCCGTAATTGTGGCAGACAGCTTTCAGGTCATCTATCAACTTATAGGTTTGTGCCTTAATATCCATTGGTTTCTTCTCCTTATGCGGCAGGATATGTTTCTCTGTATTGCTCGAGATACTGCTTTGTAATTCTGCTCTGAATAAAAACTCTGTCTTCTCGGGAATTGACAACCCCCAAGGTATCCATGCCCGTTTTAATTTCCGTCATAACCGTCTGCTCAAAATAGGCATCTTTTTTCAGAATATCGTTACGATCATAAACCTTACGGTCAATATCGCTTTTTATGGTCATCAGTGCTGTGACAATGCTTTCGTCATATTCTGAGAGCATGACCGGTTTGCCTGCGCTTTTACGTTTCTTATTTTCTTCCCGGATTCGTTTATGAACACGAGCGAATTTTGCATCGCCGTTGTATCGTCTCAACAAGACTGCATTCTTTTTCTGCAGCTCTGCCAGCTTTTGGAGTATTTCATCCATAGCTTTAGAGTAGGAGTTGAACTCATCCATATTTTGAGGAGTAAAGCCGTGCTCATGAAACCGAGCATGAAATGCTTCTCTCAGCGTGATATATTCTGGATCTTCCGGGTCGATATTCTCCGCGAATTTACGCACCATCCTTTGAAGTTTTTCATTAAGCTCCTCACCACCGGATACCATTTTTAACTCCTCTTCACCGATTTTGCTGAAGTTAAAAGTAATGTCCTGCATGGCTTCATTGACCATGATGCGTGTAGCATCGTCATCAGCAAAGGCTTCCCGCTGATTGATGATATTGATGTGTCTTTGCACTTCTGAGAGGATATCCTTCAGGCGAGAAATCTCGAAATTTGCGAATGCAGCCTTCAAGTCATCATCACCAAAGGTTCTCACAATATTACAGCAGTCTCGCACCTCAATCAGTGCTTTTTTCAGGTCAAGAAGAACCGACTTGTCCTCAATGGTGGAAATCTCCGTGCTGAATTCCTCTGCATTATCAAGCGGATAATCAAAAAGCACTTGTCGAGCTTTTTGCATACGCTGAATCAGCTCAGCAGGGTCTTCCATAACCTGAGCAAAAATATTGGCCTCGTTTCCTTCACCTACTTCGTCAGGGTCATTGAATTTATTGAGTTCTGCAAGGTATGCGGCATTTGTTTCATCAAAATTCTTCTTGATGTCGGCAAAATCGATGATGTATCCATACCGATTATTCTTATACGGTCTGTTGACACGAGTGATTGCCTGAAGAAGATTGTGGTCTCTGAGTTTTCGCCCGAAATAGAGTCGCTTCAATCTCGGAGCATCAAATCCAGTAAGCAGCATATTGTACACGATGAGCATATCCACCTTAAAGTTATCCTTGAAGTCAGTAATGACATTTTCACGGGTATCCTTGTCGTCGCTATCATATAGGATAAGTCCAACCTTGAAATGGCTCTTGCTGGACGCATCTTTGTTCAGTTCATTTTGAATCTCGTCAAAATACGCAAACAATCTGCGAGCCTGTTCACTTGTCTCGCAAATGACCATGCCGCCTAATGTATCATCTCCTCGAATAATCCGGAAACGCTTCAGGTCAGTGATGATATACCGGAGAAGTTCTTTTACATAGTTCGGATGCTCAATAATATCATCCTTTTTGACATCCTTCTTTTGTACCAGGTTCTCAAGGGAATGGTAGATTTCTTCCAGCTTCTCTTTGTAGGAAGTTTCGATATCCTCTCGAATAATTTTTAATGTATAACCATCTTGGACAGACTTATCGTAATAATACGTGTGCAGGTAGTTGCCGAAAACACGCCATGACTCGCGCTCACTTTTCAAGAGTGGCGTTCCTGTCAATGCAATCTTTATGGAGTTAGGGTCCGCATCGAACAAATTGGCGAGGAAAGAACCTTCCGGTTTATATCCACGATGTGCCTCATCAATAATAAAAACCCGTTGTAGGTTAGTCGCATAAGATGGAAGTACAACCTTATCCTGCCGTTCCTCAAATCGCTGAATGTTAACAACGGTAATTTCAGGTTCTCCGGTTGTTCCTTCCTGGGATTGATTTGTCCGAAATTGCTCCATTAACTCAGCTCTGGAACTTGCGGTTTTAACAACCAGTCCTCTTGCTGTGAACTCCTCCTTGGACTGCTTCATAAGGTCAAGACGGTCAACTATAAAGTAAAACTTCGTTACCTTGTTAATACTTGCAAAATAGTCCGTGAGCACATAGGAAAGATGGAAAGACAGAGCAGTCTTGCCGCTTCCTTGGGTATGCCAAATAATGCCAGAGGTTGTGCCTTCAGAGATACGCTCTCGAACAATCATTGCAGCAAAAAACTGCTGATATCGCATAATGTGCTTCTGGTCTATTTGCTCGATTGTACCGTCATCAAGCTCCTTCGTCTTGTGGTAGTAGGTGATTCCATATTTAAGTAGGAAAAGTAGTCTATCCGGGCTGCACATTGATGTGAGCACACGGTTTGTCGGAGTCGTTGTCCGTAAGTTGGTTTGATATTCAGGGCTTGTATGAATGACCTGATTGTTGAAATCAGAAAGAATCTGCTTCTCAACTTCAGGGTCAATATCCTTATATGGAAAATCTCTGTTATACGGTGCTACATCAAGATTCAGCGGATTTTCTTCTCTGAAGCAATTAAAAGGAGAGCCTTTCTTTGAACCAGTGCAATAAAAGACACCTTGAATAGGCACGATCCCCCCCATAGCATCGTACTCCATGTTGTTTGAGAAGATCATCAACTGCGTAATATTTATAAACCTGCGAAATTTCTTATTGGGAAACCGCAGTTTGTTCATGCGCTCAGCTTCGGCAACCATACCACCGATATTATTGGGCTTTTTCACTTCGATAAACACGAGAGGAAGCCCATTCACAAACAGCGTTATATCCGGTCGAAATTCATCCTCATCACGCTTGCAGGTAAACTCCGCCGAGCAATGAAATGTATTGTTTTCCGGATGCTCAAAATCAATTAGCCTTACTGGAGAAACAGCCTTAAGCCGCTTATAAAAACTTTCTCCAATATCATCGTTATCAAGCTCTTGTCGGATTATTCTGAGCATAGCTTCCGCTTCTCCGGCTCGTTCCGGATTGAGCTTTGCAAACTGAGACTTAAAAACTTCTATGAGGATATTTGTATCCGGGTCGTAAACAGTGCCAGCCTTATCTTCGGTAATTTTTCCAAAGTATGTGAAGCCAATTCGTGTCAAGTGGACAAGCGCTGGCATTTGCACCCTTGTTGCTTCATTCCACTGAGTTCTTTGACCTGACATATTATTCGCCCCCTATATAGCCAACCCACTGTTCTTCAATGAATTCATACGGTTGATTATTTTCTTCGCAGAAAGACTTGATTGCTCTCATAGCTTTCACGCTGGGTTTTGCTTTGTTCAATTCCCAACGGTTGACCGTAGACAGCGCAACATTTAGCTTCCGAGCAAATTCCTCCTGCGTATAAAAGGATTTTTGCCGTGTAATTCTAATTGTTTCCCCCAAGCTCATTAAGCAACCCTCCTGCGATTTTTTCCTTTATTTTAGCATCAATTAGGCGTTTGGTCAATGAGTCAAACTCTTCTGCAAGCAGGGCTTTCGTGACACGAAAGCGATTTTCTGCTTGTTGGGGAAACTCCCCAATCCCCATAGAACGCTGCCTGCGGCATCGAGCTGCGCATCCGTTTCGGATGCTTTAACGGCAGTTCCTGCCAAAGAAAAAAGCCCGGTGCAGTATGAGCATTACGCCCACACTGCACCGGACATTCCATCATCTACTATTCTCTTTATTTTCTTCTTCCTGCCGCACTTCCTTCTCATGCATCTGCTCTTTTTTCTGCTCGTCCTCTTTTAGGATTTCCTGCACAATCTTCTGTGCCACAAGCCAATCCTGCATTTCCGATTTGGTCTTGCGGTACTCCGCATAGGAGTTTTTCTTTCGTTCCAGAAGCATCGCATACTCTTCGTTCAGCTCGCTGATGCGCGGGAGCTTTTTGTCAGAGCCGTTCTCTTTCTTATAGGCATCAAACGCTTTTTTCGCTGCGCTACGTAAGGCCAGCGTATCCCGATGAGCTTCATAGAACTCTCGATTGTAGCCGGATGCTTTATACGCGGCAAAAACATCTTTTGTCTTGGCATAATTGATTAGATGCTTCCGCAGCACCGACACTTCCGACATCCGTGCCTCATCTGCCTTTACAGATTCCAGCAGTGCATCACATTTTTCAGAAATTCCATCTGCCTTTTCTTTCAGCTCTGCATAACTCTTGATTCCATGCTTCTCCATGAACATCATCGCTTTTGCCATTTGCTTCAGATTAAAGACTTTCGCCCAACGCGCATACCCTGCACCTTTGCCTGCTTGCATTTTGGCACGGACATCAATAAGGAACGACAGCTCTGCCTTCTGATGCACCTGTGCTGACCTTGCGCTTGTGCGGGTTTTCTCTGCAAATTTGCTTTTATGAACCACATTCCCAGCAATCACTTCGCAGAGTTCTTCGACCGAATATCCTTTGCCAAGAGAGCGGAAGCGGGCAAATCTGGCATGGCCTTTTCCCCGCAGTGCAGGCTGTTTTCCATCTTTATACTCGTACCCTGCTTCCTGCAAAATTCCAATCAGTTCCCGGAAGTCTTTCGGTTTTCTTGCCAATGCTGCATCAATGGACTCGCAGATTTCATCCCGCTGCGATTTTTTCTCCGGGTATTCCGTTCTCTTCTGTCGCTCCCCATAGGGCTTCCGGATAATGACCGACAACCGGTGTTCCAGACAGACGATATCACTGAGCCTTGCCAGTGCAAGACCGGACAGGCGAAAATCTCGAAATTTCCTGGCGCAGTCTAATGTAGTGGAGTTAAAAATAATATGGTTATGAATGTGCGCACGATCAACATGGGTAGCCACGATAAATGCGTGTTTTCCCTTGGTGAATCGCATGGCTGTCTCATACCCGACCTTGTTCGCCTCCTCCGGCGTGATTTCTCCGGGCTTAAAGGATTGCCGAATCTGATATGCAATCACATCATGAGCCTGGGTTCTACCGGTGATATGCTCATACTGCCGTTTAGAAAGCAGAAATTCTTCATCACAGGTCTTTGCGTCACAGGCATACGCGCTGATATATTTTCCATCTTCCGTCTTTGCTGCATTCTCAGAATAATCAGTACGGTCAGCCAGACACTGCGCTACCGTCTTTCCTTTATTGATATGCAGCGCAATTAGTCTTGTAGCCGCCATTTTTCATATTCCTCCATCTAAAAAGAGCTACCCGAAGGCAGCTCTTACCAATTCACTATTCTCATTTTAACATCCGTTCCCGATCATAAGCTCCCTGCAAATAAACGGCCTGCTTGATGATTTCTTCCATGTCGAAATAGATGCACATGATGCTTTCGTATAGCTTCCACACATTAGATTCGCTGCCGCCCACCATTTCCATCAGCTGGTCTTCCATCTTCGATTGCTCAGACTGTTTTTCCTGATAAGCAGTCTCATCCACAAACTGATTCTCTCCATCTGTTTCTTCGTATCGTAAATCATAATAATCTTTCATAAACTGAATATCCATCAAATCCCTCCTGAACTCAAATTGCCAAAACATCCTCTACACGCTCGCATAGCCGCTCCATCAGTTCCATGATGCCGCCCGCACCAACCGCAGCTGCGAACAACCCCATCTCAATCAGGGTCAGCAGGAACACATCCGTCCAGCTCGCCCGAACCACCGAATAGATGCCGCAGCCAAGAACGAACAGCATAACCGGCGAAAGCACCCACAGGGATAGCTGCATCAGCAGATTCCAGATAAAGCATAGAAATCGCAGCAGAAACGCAACCGGCAGCAACAGGATTTTCAGCACCAGCTTCAACAAAAAATATACGATCTTCATGGATTTCACCCCTTCGTTTTTCTTTTCATCTTCATTTTATCGTACCTGCTTGCCAAACACCACGATGTCAACAGGTAGACCAAAAAATATGTAACGGCACAGACAGTTTCATCTGTGCCATGTGCTACAGAAATCCCGCACATTTGCGCCGTCAGCGAATACCAGAAAGCCTCTTTAAGATCAGCTTCTGCATCTCCCAGAGTTCATCCAGCCGTCTCTGCAAATCCCGGATATCCTCCGCATAGATGCTTCCAGATTCATTGGCGCGTTTTGCGTACTGATTCAGGTTGTTGCTGCATCGGCGAAGAAGGATGGATACCTGCGCCACATCCGACAAATCAAGATTTACGCAGTACCCGTCCATCGCCATCTTTCTCATATAGGCACCGGTATTCCGAATCCCCAATTCCTTCTGCTTTTCACGAATCCTCGCCAGCTCTTCCGGGTTCACCCGGACATTGATCCAGTGTTCCCGAACACTCATAGTGCCACCTCCTCATCTCGATGTGTCATCGGCGGAATGCGACCAGCACGGTCACGCAGCTCTGCCAGGACAGACGGTTTTTCCGTTGTTCTCTCACAGTCTGGATCATCATTTCCACGATCATCCATATTTAACAGTGCATCCAGTTCTGCCAGTCTTGCACTCTTTTCTGTCAGTTCTGCCTCCTGGGGAAACGGCTTTCCAAGCTCGGCCTGCGCCGCTTCCTGCTGGCTCCTAAGACTGTCCAACTGCTGTTCTGCCTTTTCCAGCTTTGCAGGAATCCCGGCAAGAGCATTGTCCAGACGCTGGATATTGCCCGCAGCACTGGTGCCGATGAGTACCCGGTGGGTCATCTCGCCTTTCAGCAGCACCTGATACTCTTTCTGGAAACTGTCAAATGCCAGTTCCATCTTGAAACCACGATAGTTGCCAAGCGGCACCGGCTCCAGACTCTGATTGGCTTTACAAACCGCGAGGATTGCTTCACCTGCCTCGGCTTTTTCAGTAAAGCGTGTGGCATTCACTTCCATGCCGCAGAACCCTTCTTCCGGCAGCGGATGTGCCGCCACCGTCCGAATATCCGACTGAAAGCCCTTGATGAACCCCTGCGTTTTCTCAATCTCCGCAGGGAAATATTTCATCAGCTTATCCTCCAATCGGTACTGCTGGCTCTGATGGTCCGCCTTCAATACTTTCAGCCTTGCAACATCTACATCCAAGTCCATTTTTTCCTTGATTTGCGGGTCTCCTGCACAAAGTGCCTTGATCTCCGCATAGGAAAGAGCCTGCTCATCCACATCATCACAGGAACGAACCGGAGATTTGCTGGTCATGATCTGGCTGATAAACTTCTGCTTATTCTCCAGTGTCTGATAGAGGTAGGCATCAAAGGTTCCTTCCGTCACGTACTGATAAACCTGCACTTCTTTGTTTCGGTTTCCCTGACGGATAATACGACCATTTCGTTGGGTCATGTCCGCAGGCCGCCAGCCCACATCCAGATGATGCACGGCCACCAGCCTGTCCTGCACGTTCGTGCCTGCGCCCATCTTCTGTGTCGAACCTAACAACACCCGCACCTGGCCGGTACGGACTTTGGCAAACAAATCTTTCTTTTTTGCCTCGGTATCAGCATCATGGATAAATGCGATTTCTTCCTCCGGTACACCGGACTGGATAAGTTTAGCGCGGATATCCTCATAGACATTGAAGGTTCCATCGTTCTTCGGTGTGCTGAGGTCGCAGAACAGCAGCTGGGTCAGCTTATCCGACTGTCCTTCCTCATAAATCCGAAGCACATTCCGCACACAGGCGTTGAGCTTGCTGTTGGGGTCATCCGGCAGAAGCGGATTCATCAGCCGCTGATCCAGTCCCAGCTTTCTGCCGTCCGATGTGATTTTCAGCATGTTATCGACCGACGGGTCTACCACGCCGGAATGCACAGCCGCCGCCCGTTCCGAAAGCTCCGCTACCATCGCCTGCTGATGCTCCGAGGGCTGCACCACCACGGTTTCAAATTTTGCCTCCGGCACCGGCAGATGCAGCTGATCGGAAGTCTTGATATCTGCCACTTCCTTGAACATATTCATCAGCTCCGGCAGGTTGAAAAATTTTGCAAATCTTGTTCTTGCCCGGTATCCGGTTCCTTCCGGTGCCAGCTCAATGGCTGTGGTGGTCTCACCAAAGGTAGAAGCCCAGCTGTCGAAATGGGTCAGCCCTTTCTGCTGCAACGTGCCGTACTGGAGATACCGCATCATGGTGTAAAGCTCCGTCATGCTGTTGCTGACCGGGGTGCCGGTCGCAAAAATGATGCCGCGCCCGCCTGTCAGCTCGTCCATATATTGGCACTTCATAAACATATCCGAAGATTTCTGCGCTTCCGATGTGGACAAGCCCGCAACATTGCGCATTTTTGTGTAGAGGAACAGGTTCTTGAACGCGTGTGCCTCGTCTACGAACAGCCGGTCTACGCCCAGCTGCTCAAAGGTAATCACATCGTCTTTTCGGTCGGTTGCCCGGAGTTTCTCTAATCTCGCCTCCAATCCTTTCCGGGTCTTTTCCATCTGTTTGATGGAGAAACGCTCGCCATTCTGGGATTTCATCTCAGCAATAGCATTTTCGATTTCATCAATCTGGGCAGTCAAAATCCGCTCCTGCCGTTCTGCGGACACCGGGATTTTCTCAAACTGAGAATGCCCGATGATAACTGCATCGTAATCGCCAGTGGCAATTCGTGCGCAGAACTTTTTTCTGCGGGCAGTCTCAAAGTCCTTTTTGCTTGCCACCAGCAGTTTTGCACTCGGATACAGGCGTAGGAACTCGTTTGCCCACTGAAGGGTCAAATGATTCGGAACGACAAACATGGATTTCTGGCACAGTCCCAGCCGCTTTGCCTCCATAGCAGAAGCTGCCATCTCGAAGGATGTGCGCCATCCCTGCGGCGTTAGCCGTAGGGTAGACGCTTTTAACGATAGGTAACTCTTTGATGTAATCTCCAAGTTTTCCCCCGCCCCAAACCGTGCATGACAGTTTCCCATCACACGGCTTTCCATCGTCAGCAAATTTTATGACAATCTATACAACAAACAGATTTACCCTTTTAGAGTGCAAGCTTTGGCATTTCTGCCAGCACTCGTAACTTATTCAGCTTTTCCAACTGCTTTTTGTTAGGCTTAAACACTTCCAGGTACTTTCGGATTGTACGGTCATTGCTCGAATGAATAAGAATATGAACCACATCAGACACAATAACCAAGTTTTTATAGCTATCATCACCGCCTAATGACCGTGGATTTTTGTGGTGACAATCCACTTGATTTGCTTCGAGTTCCACACCTGATACGGCACATTTTCCTTTTTGTGCAACATAGAGAGCAATGCGGTTATCGTTGTATTCCACACTTTGCTTACCTGCTGGATTATTCATCAGATGGTAAAGCACATTCATATTGATACCAGCCAAATTCTTGTGAATTTCAGCCCGTCCTTCCGATGTGTACTTATTTACCTTGTTTTTCTTATCCATGGGTACTCTATGCTGAACATACGCAATCGGGACGACTGCATGACCGTTCAGATAGCGGACTTCTCGGCTTGTGCCGTATTTTTCCTTAATATACCTATTTGTGATTTTGCCTTTCTTCTGCAATCGATGTTTTAATCTGTTGTAAAGGCTCTTTTTGACGTCAAAAGCGATTTTTTGTATGTCGATGTTCACATGGGTTGCAATGCTGTAATAATTGTGAACACCTATCAGGTAGGAGTTATATTTCTGAATAAGCCGATATTCCATACCCTGATTGTAGGTTTGCCGTAGTTGCCCAATAATGGCTTTGCTCTTTTCCCGAATTTTTAACAGTGCCTTATCTTTGATATGCGCTTCAATCACAAACTTCGGCTGTCCGTTTGGTTTTTTGCCTTTTTCACGAACCTTGAGCTTAAAGCCCAGAAATTCAGAATAATGGCGTTTTAAATTGACGATTTTTGACTTTTCTGGGCTGATTTTCAGTCCCAGTCTTTCGCTCAGCCATAACTTTGTTGCCTCGAACAACTTGACTGCATCTGACCGCTTTTTGGAGAAGATTTTGAAGTCATCTGCATAACGGACAACATAACATTCTTTCAGGTTGGTGTAGTTGCGCAGGGTACGAATGGTACTGCTTTTATCAGGTGTTCCATTTGCATATATCCTATGAACGTAATTCCTTTGGGTCGGCATTTCTTCCCACTGGCTGACAATCCACCAATCCAATTCGTTTAGGACGATGTTTGACAGTAATGGAGAAATAATACCGCCCTGTGGAGTGCCTTTTTCGGGAAAACCAATTCCCGCCACCTCTGCTTTAAGCATTGCAGAGATGATAGAAAGCAACTTTTTGTCCCTGATGCCAAGTGCCCACATCTGTTTCAGTAACTTTCCGTGGTTCACATCGTCAAAGAAAGCATGAATGTCTATATCAACGACATAGTGACAGCCAACGTTCTGTATCATTCTTTCGGCTTGGGCAATGGCATTTTCCACACTATGGTTTGGTCTGAAACCATTGCTTCGCTTGAAGAATTTTGCTTCACAAATAGGTTCTAACACTTGCAGGATACATTGCTGTATCAGCCTGTCCATAATTGTGGGAATACCCAACGGACGGGTTTTACCGTTGTGCTTTGGAATTTCCACTCTGCGGATAGCATTCGGGACATACCAGTCCAGCTTTCGCTGAACATGAGCAACCAAGGCTTTTTCGTTCCATTTGTTCAAATCGCTTATTGTCTTGTGATCCACACCTGCCGTCTTACTTCCGCTGTTTTTTCTGATGTTACGATATGCCAATTTAATGTTTTCGGGTCGCTGTATCAGCTCCACTAAATTGCGAAACAGCTGACCTTTTACGCTATCTGCATACAGTTCATCAAAGACCAACTGCATATCATAATATTCGGAGTTGCGGATTTTCTGTTTCTTTAAGGGTTTCTTCTTGTTTGCCAAAGTCAGGTACTTTCCTTTCTTATGAGAGGATTTCGCTTTTCTTAGTCATACTCGAACCTTTGATTTTGTATAGTTTTCAATTTATTGTTTGCTGACGACTAATGGCTATCCCTCCACCATATTTCTATGGTTTCCTCGGTACTATGCCATCTCTCTCAACTGGATAAAGGATTGTTATACGCAATGCGCTTTCCAATCCAACACCTCATAGCCTGTAACCGGCTTCGTGTTCCAGTCTTTCCACGTTCCAATATTCCTATCTGTACATATCTGCCTTTAGGTGTCCCTCTGAGCCTGTATGCTGGGCGGTGCCTGTAACACCGCAAGGATTTTCATAGTAAAAATTCTTACTCGTCCTCACATACTTCCGTAATCGGAAAGAAGCATTTCTACTTCTACGCCTTTTAGACCCGTACATTCGGGAGTTCGTCAGTCATCCATGACATTCTGACCATAGGCAGTTTATAGACCTCCGGCGTATCATACGCATACCCCACCGCTGGGGCACTTTCCACAGCTTGACCTGTTTGGACATATTTTCGCCGACTTTGGCGAGCGTTATACCACAGCCCTTGTTACATAAGGCTGACGCATATCGCAGTTTGTAAGGTAGGCGTTTCAGGGCGTTACCCCATCATTCCACCTATCGGAATATTAGTTCTCCAAGTCTTTTCAGGGACTCCTTTCAAATCCCAATTCTATTGTTAGCTGACTTGTGCCTAACCTTTTCAGTTAGGAACGTGTCGCACTCTTACCGGCACCTACCTCGTGGGCCAGCAGCGTATTGCCGCCGTACAGCACATGAGCAATGGCATGCTGCTGATGTGCACGCAGCCGGATCTCCGGATTCATGCCGCCAAAGCGGATATGAGAACCATCATACTCACGGGGACGAGTGCTGTTGAACAGCTCGTTATACTTTTCCACAAGTTCCGCGCGGCGATAAGGGTCTTTCCACACCCAGTTCTGGAACGCATCCTTAATGGCCTGCTGTTTCTGCTGGGCGAGGGTGGTCTCCTTTTTATTCAGAACCCGCTTCTGCTTGCCGTCTGCATCCTCCACGGTATCGTAAATACGAATATCCCGCAGATTCAGCGTATCCTCCAGAATTCGGTAGGCATTGGCACGGCTGGTGCCGTAGGTCATATAGGCATGAACATCATTCCGGCTCGGTGTACTCTTGCCGGTAATTTGCCATTCTGCCGTCATGGGAGAGAATTTCACTTCAATATTTCTGCGCATATAGAACGGCGGTTCAAAGGTTTCTTCCATAAACTGCTGGATATAATCCCGATTGACCCATGTGGCACCAAGGCGCACATCAATCTCCGACGCATCCAGGTCTTTCGGCTGTGCTTTCTTCAAATATTCCGTGTTTACCGCAAAGGCAGGGTCAGAAGCCGCAGCCAGTTCTGCCACGCGGAGTTTTTCCCGGACATTGCCGGACAGATATTCATCAGCCGTCACCCAGCCGGTTTCCTCGCCGCCCTGCGTCATCGGGTCTTTGAAAATGACACCATGCAGTTCCTGCTGGATTTTTTCAAATTCTCCCGGTGTACCTAAAAGCTCCGACATATAGGGCAAATCCACTTTGCCGCGCTCTCCGATGGAGATTGCCAGAGCCTCTGCCGGAGTATCTACGCTGGTAACAGCCCGTTCCGGTCGAATCGTCCGTTTGGTGAACATATCCGCCTTGGATTCCAGCCTGCCGTTTTCATCTACATTTTCCAGAGAGCAGAGCAGATAATAAGACGAATCTTCTGAAAAAGCCTGCGCATTTGCACGGGAGTTGATAAGCCCATACTGATCGGCGAATCGGTCATAGGCTACATTCAGTTCCCGCTGTTTCTGGGCAATCGCGTCCTCCGGATAATCGTTCAGCTGATAGTCGATCAGTTCCTGCACAATGGTACGAAGCTCCACCATGCCCTTGATCCTGCCGGTGGCTGTCGCAGAAAGGTCAGCCTTTCGCATGATGCTGTTCTCACGGAAGTAGACATCCCCATCCACCACCGCATAGGAGAAGTTCTTTACATTGGGGTCTGCCGGAATGGTTTCGCCCTGCAAGGACAGTTCTTCCTCCGGTGCCAGCTCCTGCGCTTCATAGTGACCGCCGATATGCTGCACAGCCTCATGCAGCTGGTCTCCCAGATCCTCATCCGGAATCGGAATGACCGTACATTCTTCCTTGCCGTACTGGGTACTTTCCGTTGTAATCTCACCCAGCACCATTTCCGGGTGGTCAACAAAATAGCTGTTGAGGGTAATACCCTCCGATGTCAGCCCCAGATGCACCCAATCCGGTTCGATATCAATTGGATGGTCTCTCTTTTGCAGAAAAATGATATCCGACACTACATCTGTACCGGCATTGGCACGGAATGCGTTGTTAGGAAGTCGAATGGCTCCCAGCAGTTCTGCCCGTTGCGCCAGATACTTTCGCGCGTCCGGATTCTTGGAATCCATCGTGTAGCGGCTGGTAACAAAGGCCACGATGCCACCGGGACGAACCTGATCCAATGCCTTGGCAAAGAAATAGTTGTGGATAGAAAATCCGAGTTTATCATAGGGCTTATCGCTGACACGGTAGTTGCCAAAGGGCACATTGCCCACGGCCAGATCATAGAAGTCGCGCCGGTCGGTGGTTTCAAAGCCTGCCACCTTGATTTCTGCCTGCGGATACAATTTCTGCGCAATGCGCCCGGTGATGGAATCCAGTTCCACACCATACAGTCTGCTTCCCAGCATGGAATCCGGCAGCATACCGAAGAAGTTGCCGACCCCCATCGACGGTTCCAGAATATTGCCTTTCTCAAATCCCATACCGTCCAATGCCTCATAGATTGCACGGATCACGGTAGGGCTGGTGTAATGCGCATTCAGAGTCGAAGCCCTGGCTGCGGCATATTCTTCTTCCGTAAGAGCTGCTTTCAGCTCCTTATATTCGCCTGTCCAGGCAGTTTTCTCTGCGTCAAAGGCATCTGCCAGCCCACCCCAGCCGACATAATTGGCCAGCGTTTCCTGTTCCTCCGGTGTCGCATCCCTATGCTGATTTTCTAAGGCTTTCAGCGTGTAGATGGCATCCATGTTGGCACGGAATTTCTGCTTAGGACTGCCTTCGCCGAGGTGAAAGCTGTTGATGCGGTAGTTCTCCGCATGTTTTGCTTCATGCCCTGCCCGGAACGCTTCTTTTTTTCCAGAATTCAGATCAACCACCAGATTGTGCAGGTGAACATTTTCCTCATGCCCCAAAATTCTTGCCAGATTTTCCTTGCTTTCCGAGCGGAAGATCGGATACACGGAATCCGGGTCCCGAAGTTCCACATCGAAAAGCCCGACTTTTTCAATCGTAAATGCCTTTCCGTCCAGATACAGTGTATCGCCAACGCGATAATCCGGCTGCACCGGAGCTGCGGGTTCTGGCTGCACAGTTGCAGGCTCTTTTTCAGCCTCCATGTTCCTGCCGCGAATCTCCTGCAACGCCTCTGATGCACTCACATAATCGGCAAATGTCTGCACTTTTCCGTCCGAATATCCGTAATACTCTTCTTTGACATAATCCCAGATGGCAAACGCATCTTTAGAATCCGGAAAGTTCTTGCCGGTCATTGTGACCACAAACCGTTCATCCGGTGCATAGCCAGACTCTCTGGAAAGTTCGCTGGCGTGTTCCTGCATTTCCAGTACCAGAGGATCTGTCTCTGCGTGAGCCGATTCCTGTACTTCTTCAGATTCCACATCTGGGAATGGAATGTCCTGCTGCAAATTCTGCTTGCTCTGTTCAACATAGAGCCAGTCTTTTGCTTCCCGTTCCTGAACTTTTTCAATCAACTGCTGGCGGTAGGTCTCTGCCTCCCATTCGCTGGTAAACTCTTCGCTGACACCATCCGGCTCCACATGAATGCCGTCCTGAATATCATCCCAGACCGCATAACCATCGTCTGTCTCCATCACGGTAAACCGCTGTGGTGCCGCCAGTTCACTCCGGGCATATACATTCGCAGCCGTATTCAGCATGTTGTCCACATGCTCATTTCCGGTATCGTAGCGTTCCGGTGGCGTTGGCGGAAACACATGGGCGGCAGTCGGCATAGGAAGGGGCGCGCCGTATTCCTGCTCCAGCTTCCGATACTCTTCCATTTCCAGCTCGGTCAGGTACTGATCATTTTCCACAAGCCGGTCTAACCGCTTATCCACCGCCGACCATGTGAGTCGCACTTCCCGGTCATGGTCATAATTGCGAAGCAGAATACCTCTTCCGTTATAATCGGCAAAACCGCGACTGCCATCCATAAAGGTATAGCTGTGGCCACCGAGACCGTATTCCGCTTTCAAGAATGCAGCTCGTTCTTTTGCGTCCCCTTGCTGCTGATACAGCGCATAAATACGGATCTTTCCGCCTTCAAAATTGGAGCCTGTCCGCAGCATCCGGTCGATTTCATCCTCAGAAATGACAAAAGCGGAGGGCTTTTCGCTCTCCGCTTCTTTGGCTGCATTTTCTGCCGCCGCATCAATTTTCTGAATCTGCTCTGCTTCGGACTGAAACAGACTCATGAAGTTTAACTGTTGATAAGTTCCGTCAGAATGACTTCCTCTGCCTGCGCTTTCAGCATGTTCATGTGCTGCACCCAGGCCATCTGGTTCAATTTCTTGTCCGGTGCCGGATTCGCTTTCAGAAGATCCGCCATCATCTGCTCCATCCGTGCGGTCGCGGTCTCCTGAATCTCCCACAGGTGCGGGTACAGCTTCTCGGTCAGGATCAGGTGATTGTACAGCAGCGTGTTGTTCTCCTGCAGAAACGCTCTGCGCATCCTCCCGTACTTGCCCAGGGGCTTCTGTTCCTGCACCGACAACTGGATGTCCGGAATCAGGTAATCGCCGTTCTTCGTGTAATTCAGCTCCATCATAGTTTTGGCTCCTTTCTGCCTGCTTATCTCTTTCATAGGTTCGGATCGTGCGTTCAATTTCCCGGAAGATCTGGCTGGACATTTCGCTGACCGAAGTTCCCAGCACATTGGCGGCAGCCTGCGTATTAAAATCAAAGATGTCCAGAAAATCCTCGTGCTCAAAATAGTCATCTGCATTGCCCACCGTCCGGGTAAAGACGGAATATGCGATGCTGACAGCGGCAGCTCTCTTAAAGGAAGCTCCGATGTTGAGTTCATCATATCCTTCCAGATAGGAATCTGCAACGATGTCACTGATCTGCCTGCGGTTTTCCTCCCAGTAATCCCTTGCAAGGCGTTCTGCCGCTTCCATGATATGATTTTCCAGAGACCCAGCACCGGCAGGAACATCAAATGCTGCATCCAGTGCGCGAATGATTGGCTGCTCATGCTCCGCATTCATTTTCCAGAGCTGTACCGGTCGGGAATTCTTCCGTTCTCCGGTATCTGCCACATCAAATACATACCGCAGTTTCGGCTGCTCGCCGCGCATGTCCAAAAGAGCAATGCCCTTGGAGCCACGCTTCACATAGCGGTTCATCCGATCATTCCAGAGATCGTACTCTGCACAGGCCGTCGCTTCTGGTCTCTGCTTATAGATCATCAGCTGCTCCGCAAAAGGATACTTATAAAGCCGTGCGGATGTGGTCAGAAACGCTGTCCACTGCTCTTTGCTACCAGTGATCTGTGCCGCAGCTTCCTGCGCCATCTGCATATAATAAGCCGTTTTCGTCATCATCTATTTTTTCCTCCTCTCCTTTATTCGTCCGGATACAAATCCAGTGCCTCATATTCTGCATCCGTCATCTCTGCCAGTTTTGCAAGCAGCGAGGCCATCCACCTGCGCAGGTTTCTGTCTCTGCCCGTCAGACTTTTTTGCATCTTTTGAAGCTCTTCGATCAGCCCTGTCCGTGTGCCAGGGCTGTAAAGCATCATGAGCATCCATTCGTCATCCGTAAAACGCATTTATAACTCCTTTTCTTCGCAGCACCTGCGAGGCGGCGCAGGCGGCACAGCCTCCTGCTTTTCCTTCAGCTGATCCAGAACCGATGCTTTCTCCACCGGTTCTTCCTTCTTTCCGTTATTGATTACGCCGTCAATCATGCCGTAATCGTCCTCCATCGCCATTTCTGCGGCTTTCAGGTAGTTCTCCGGTTTCAAAAATCCGGGCAGTTCCTGGAAGCCGATGGAATCCACATAGTGACAGCTTACAACACCATTCTGCCGTAAAGCCACGATGTCAGACACAGAAAGACTATGCCCAGTAAAATCATCAGGGCGGGAAACATTGAATTTCGCATACAGTTCCTCCAACATCGTATTCTGATCCTTGTAGGGAAGCAGCGGAGCCGTATAAACCACTTCATAATGGTCAATATCCGGCTCCAGCCCCATCCGTTCCAGTTCGCGCATAGACGAAAAACGTTCATATACCGTATCCTCGCTGCGGCGAAGCTGCAAAATCGCATACTGGTCAGTGGCACTGTCGAGAAATGCCATCATTCTTTCGTCCGGTGCCTGATTTCCATGCACTTCATCCCACTTTTCAATTCTTGCCATCATTCATTTCTCCCTTCTCCATAAACGGCAGGCCGTTTTCTTTTGCTTCCTGCCGCTGCTGTTCCCGCCGCTTTTCACTATAAGGCGGTCGGATACCGACGCAGCGTTTCGGAATCGTATAAGTGACCGACCCATGCTCCCGGTGCTCCAAAATAAACTGCTCCGGATACTGTTTTCGCAGTTCCCGAAGCTTCTTAATCAGGCGGCTGTCATGGGTATAAATGCTGGCGGTTTCCAGTTCATTATCAAAATTGATGACGGTTTCCTGCTCTGCCTTCGTAAGCTTGTATTTCATCGCTCTGCCTCCTTCGCCTTGGCAGCTTTCACCGGCGTATCCGTTCTAGAAGACAAATCCGAGAGTTTACCCAGCACAGATTCCCGTCTGCTGATTTCCGCTTCCTCTGCACGATCACAAAGTTCATCATAGTCAATCCGCGTCATGGTGCGGCCACCGAACCCATAATCCGAAAGAATCTGGTCTCTGGCTGCATTCATGCTGATTTCCGGGTTGTCGATCTGTCCACCGTCAATTTCCGTAAAGTCCTTATGATATAAGGTATAGTCGTAACCGTCCTCACAGGTCTGAATGGCAAGAAAGCCCTTGCTTCCCAAATCCCATGCACTGCGTTCTTCCGTAATCAGCGGCTCCGGGCGGCATGTACCACCGCCGCGTTCCAGCATTTCTGCCAGCTGACAGATGTGCAAAACATCATACCCCAGGCGCAAATGAAATTCGTCCATATATTCGCAGCGAGCTGAGAACTTCCGGTTCGGATACTCGATCTCCACTGCACTGCCATCCGGAATTTTGAACCGATCCTCGTAGTTGCTGGTGATAAACCGGATATTTTTTGCATTCTCCAGCTCAGGATCAGCCTTTTTCATCTGCCAGAGAACCTTTCTGCCGCCGCGTACCTGCTCCAGCATCGCCGGCGCTACCGGCGCAACGGCAAGACCGTCAAGCTGGGGAATCTTCTGAAGTGCTACCACCCTTGCGCTTTCTTCCAGCGTAGAAGACGGCTGTTTATCCAACACATCCCAGCCAATGTGTCCCTCGGTGGTCTGCACCTTGCTGTCCATATCAAAACAATGGAATTCCACGCCGTCCTGCTTTTCCTGCAAGGAAAGCAGAGCGACATTATCCACCAGATAAGCTTCATTCATCATTTTCATGCTCATTTTTTACCTCCAAACTCCAGCTTAAATGCTGCTGCACCGTCCTCGCCGGTCTCTACATGAACGGTTGTGTCATAGTAACGATTGGACTTCCTGGAATAGCAATGGGTAAGCCGTGCTTTTCCCCGATTTACCAGTTGCTTTGCCAGTTCCTCTGTCATCTGCTTTCCCAGTGTCTGAAAAAACCTGTTTTCCTTCCAGAGCGCAAATTTACAGCTCTTATCCCTGCAAAACCATCCTTTTGCCGTTTCGCAGACATCACTGCCGCAGGCGGGACAGGAACCAATGACCTTGCGTTCCGGCTGCATCAGCACATCGGCTCCTTTTACAGCCTCGTAGGTTTTAACAAGTCCGCTGACCATGCTGCTGATTTCGCCCATAAAGGCATCGCTGTCATACTCGCCGTGTTCTATTTTCAGCAGTTTTTCCTCCCAGTCTGCCGTCATGGATGGAGACTGAATCTGTTCCGGCACCACCGTCACCAGCGCATTTCCCTTGTCCGTAGAGCAAAGGTATTTCGTTTTCTTATCACCCCTACGCTCGATAAAGCCTTTCTGCACCAGTTTTTCGATGATGGCAGCGCGTGTAGCTGGTGTGCCGATGCCTTTTCGCTCTACACCAGCCGGAAATTCATCCGAGCTGGCACTCTCCATCGCTGAAAGCAGAAGATCTTCGGTAAATCTCTTAGGCGGGCTGGTCTTGCCCTCTTTCAGATCGACACCGGCAAGTTCCAGTGTCATGCCTTCCGAAAGTATCGGAAGTTCACCTGCCTCTGTATTCTTCTCAGCATCTTCAACTGCCTTTCCTGCATATCGCCTCCAGCCCATATCCGTGACTGTTTTGCCTTTCGTGCGGAACTTCTGACCGGCGCACTCGGCTTCTACTATGGTCTCTGCATAGCGGCAGGGAGTGCCTACCGCGCAAATCAGCCGCACCGCCAGCATGGTAAGAATCGCCTGTTCTCCACTGGGAAGAGAGGAAATGTCATAACCCGCCGCTGTTTTTGTAGGGATAATAGCATGGTGATCGGTAACTTTCTTAGAATTGATGACCTGCGCTGTATTCACCGGTGCCGGTACATCCGCCTGAATCTGAAAGCTCTGCTGGATCACAGAAACAAGTTCCGGCACCAGCGGTGCCATATCATCCGTCAGATACCGGCTGTCGGTACGGGGATATGTCACGAGTTTCTTCTCGTACAGAGCCTGTGTGTAATCCAGGGTCTGCTGGGCAGTGAATCCCAGCTGCCGGTTTGCTTCTCTCTGAAGCGATGTCAGATCAAACAAGGCCGGGGGCTTCTCTGATTTTTCTTTCTGCTCCACCTTGGTAATGATGGCACTACCCGCCTGACAGCACTCTGCCACCAGTTTTTCTGCATCTGCTTTTGCTTTCATCCGCTCACCACCCGCTTGAAAATCCCGGAATTTCAATTCTGCCGAGTAGAACGGCTCCGGCTTGAACGCCCGGATTGCTGCATCTCGCATAACCACCATCGCAAGCGTTGGTGTCATCACGCGCCCCACATTCAGGGTCTGCCCATACAGACATGAAAAAAGCCGGGTGGCGTTGATTCCGACAATCCAGTCGGCTCGCTCCCGGCATAAAGCCGCCTCATATAAGGCATCATATTCTGTTCCCGGTCTGAGCTTCTGAAAGCCTTCCCGGATAGCACTGTCCTCCATTGATGAAATCCAAAGCCGTTCCACCGGCTTTTTGCAGCCGCACTGATGGTAAACCAGTCGGAAAATCAGTTCGCCCTCACGCCCTGCATCGGTTGCACAGATCAGACTCTCCACATCTTTCCGCTGCATGAGCTTTTTCAGGATTCCGAACTGCTTTTTCGTGCTGGCGGACACCTGATACTGCCAATGTTCCGGCAAAATCGGAAGATCATCATACTTCCACTTTGCATACTTTTCATCATAGGCTTCCGGCTGGGAAAGTTCCACCAGATGCCCCACACACCAACTGACAAGGTAGCCATTGCCCTCCATATAACCGTCCCCGCGCTGATCTGCCCCGATCACTTTCGAGAGACTCATGGCAACCGAGGGCTTTTCCGCTAATACAAGCTTCATTCGATACTGCTCCTTTCGCAAAAAATTAGCAGCCAGGCACCGAAGCGCATGACTGCTATGTAAGGAACGGTATTCTGTTTTAGGTCTACAAACTTGAAATTGTCACTCCAAAATAAATGGAAGTATAATCATAATAATTCCAAATAGGGCAAATAAAGCACCACCGATTTTTGTGGCTTTCAAATAGAAGTCAGATGGTTCATCTGCACGATAAGATTTCCATTCTTCTGTTAATTTCCATATTAAGCCCGGCTTTAAGAAGATAAACATACCTAATGCAAAGATTATGATTCCACCACCTATAGACCACCACATATTTGCCATCTCCTTTATCAAATATAAAATTATGGCTTTAACTTTTTACAAATAATCAGCTTTAGGATAATACATACGACCACCACAACGACCACCATGGCACCATTCAACAGTAACTCTGTGTACCACGGTGCAGACTGCATGGCATATAAATTTGGATAAGTTTTAAAGTGCCAAAACTTATAAATTCCGTACCCAATAAAAACTCCTATGAATGACCCAATAACGATGTTTAAAAAACAATTCAACTTTCTCAGCATGGCAGTGCACCCCTTTCCAAATTCCGAGTTGTTGAGCTGTTCTTACTTTCTATTTTATCAGATATCGCCTACAGATTCCATAGCTTCATAGCTCAAAACAGTTCACCCACCAACCATTTGGCTATGTAAAGGGGACGGCTTTTCAGCCGCCCCACCGGTCAACGCTGCGTTAATCAGACAGGTTCATCGTCCGATTCCGCTTCATAATCCTCGTTGACATCCACTTCTTCGTCCTCGTCACCATCATCCTCCGGCAGCTGGAGCGTATCTTCATCCTCATCGTGATAATCCGCATCCGGGTCCGGCTGATTTTTCTTGGACGCAGGCTTTACGCCCTTCATCTTGATATAGAGATAACCGCCGACACCGGCTGCACCGATCACAAACAGAAGCAGCATAATCATCGGGAGTGGGGAAGCTTTCTTCTGCTCGCTCTCTGTTTTTTGCTCTTCCGGTGCAGATTCCGTCTCCTTCGGCTTTTCGGTTTCCGCAGGTTCCGTGACTTCCGGCTCCTTCTCCCGATACTTGGCAGCTTCCTCTTCATCCATCAGCGCAAGCAGATCGGCCTCGTCCACCATGTTCAGGAAATGCACATTCTGGTTGCCGTCTTTATCGCGGTCGATGATCAGATAAAAGGTGTTGCCCGCCTTTGTCACCAGCGTAATGAACTGCTGGCTGGATTTATCTTCTTCCTCACCGATATCGTCCACCAGCGTCATATTTCCTTCCGGAGTCAAAGCTGCACTGGATTTCGTCTCATCCTCGGATGACATTCCACTCTGCATCAGATCCAGAAACAGCTTCAGCGCATCTTCACTGAACATGCTGCTGTCTTTTGCAGAATCCGTGACATTCAGGTACTTTCCATGTGCATACCCGGTTTTGCCGTTGAAGTTTACCTTATACCAGTCACCGCATTTTTCGACAATCTCCACCGTATCGCCGGAATGCAGATATCCGATAATCTCCTGATCCATGCCGGGACCGGAACGAAAATGCAGACTGGTGATCCCCGGCACCACCGTACCAGTCTGCTTTTGGGACTTTTCGCTGCCGATATTGTATTCTTTGCCGCCCACCGTAACGATCAGGTTCCCATCCGCATCCGTAGAGACCTCATAGCCATCCGGCAGAACCTGCATGTCCGGGTCGATTTCGATGCTGTCGGTATTGTCCGTTTTCCCCGCATTTGTGCTTTCTGCTGCATCCGTCTCCTGTGCAGCGGTACTGACAGGCGTGTTCTTCTGCACATCATCGCCCGTATAGGCAAATGCAGTGGTCGTAAAGGTTCCTGCCGCCATCACGCTGGCAAGCAGCATTGCCATCATCTTTTTCATTCCATATCCTCCGTTTCTTTCTCATCCAGTTTCAGGTTCTCCGGGTTGGGAACCGCAGCCTGCGCCAGCTGAATGATGACTGCCAGCTGTTCCGGGGTCAGGCTCTGGGCATGTACCATTTCACAGATTTCGCTGTTTTCCTGCTCGTGGTACTTTCTGTCCCATTCCTTTCTGCGCTCCTCCCATTCATCGCGTTTCCTGCGGGCTTTCTCGCGCTCCGCAGCAATCTTTTCCAGTTTCAAGCTCATATCGTATCCTTTCCGGGCGAATAAACGCCCTATTTTTCTCGAATTCTTCCCATGCAGTAGTAGTGCTGCCGCCAGTAGCTCGTCTCAATGGAAGCATAGGAAATTGGTGAGCCACAGTGGATCATCATCCCGTTGCCGACATAAATGCCCACATGGGATGCGCCACTGGTGTTGTAGGTTTTCTGGAAGAAGATCAGGTCTCCGGGCTTTGCCTCACTCTTCGGGATAATGTCGCATTTTCCCATCAGACCGTTGGCCGTCTGCCTGCCTACATTCCAGCCATTGCCGCAGTGGTTGATGACCCAGCTTACAAAACCGGAGCAGTCAAAACTGGTACTCGGCGAGCTGCCGCCCCAAAATAGTGATAGGTAATCCTTTGATGTTATCTCCGGATTTTCCCCCACTTCACACCGTGCATGCGACTTTCACCGCACACGGCGTTCCATCGTTAGTCATACTCACAATCTATTACAATCTACCTTGTTCGCTTTTAGGGGTTGTGTTCCCCGAATTTCTCCTAAACCTGCTTTCAGGCGCAGAGCGTTCAGCTTTTCCATTTGCTTCTTATTGAGATTGCAGACTTCAAGGTAATAAGTAATCGTTTCAACCGTTTCTGCATGGACGAGCCGGTGTACCAGTTTATTTATCAGCACCAGATTTTCGTAGCTGTCATTCCCACCGTATTTTTTCGGCTTGATATGGTGGCAGTGTATTTCATCTGTTGTCAGAAATGGCATTCCCGTAACAGCACATTTTCCGTATTGTGCCGAGAATAGGGAAATCCGGTTATCAGCTAATTCAACGCTCCTGTTTCCTATAGGCTGTCGCATAAGTGCCAGCATCAGATTCACGTTGATTTTCAGATTATCGTGCAATCCCTTCCGCCCCGCTGGGGTGTAGCAGTTGATAGCCCTTTTTCGGCTTAGAGGGATGCTATGCCGGATATAGCTGATAGGATATACTGGTTCGTCCGTCCCTTTCACATAGCGTAGCGATTTAGACTTTCCATATTTCTGCGATTCAAAGACTGTTAATTTTCGGCCGTTTCTCACAAGTCTGCTTCCCTGGCGTTCCTTTAATCCATTGGTCAGCACTGTCATGACAGAACGTCCCAGGGAACTGCAATCTTCACTGATACAAGTTGCTATTCTGTAATAGTCTTGCAGCCCCACGACGATTGAGTTATACAGCGAAATCTCACCACGCTCATGTTTTTCCTTTCTTGGGTGGATTATATTTTTCGCCTGTGTGACCAGTTTTTGACGCGCATGTTCAAGCTGTTTGTCACCTACATGAGATTTGATGACATATTTATCTGCTCTGCGAAACACCTTCATCTTGAACCCTAAGAACTCTGAATAGCGATGTTTTACATTCACTATCCTTGTTTTTGTTGGCGAAACCTCTAAATGCAGACGTTCCATTAACCATTGTGTGACTGCCTTCATCGTCCGTTCCGCTTCATCTTTCGTCCTGCAAAATATTCTGAAATCATCAGCGTAACGGACAATATACATCTCCTTTAGATTTGTCCTTCGCATAAACTTGTAGGCGTTGGATTTATTGATACTGCCATTTGCGTTTATGGAGGTCTTGTATTTTGCCGTGACCGGATTATCCTGCCATTGGCTGTCAACCCATTGGTCTAATTCATTCAGCACGATATTCGCCAGAAGTGGGGAGATAATACCGCCTTGGGGTGTCCCTTTGGTCGGGTATTCCATTGCCCCATTTTCTAACCGTATTGGTGCTTTAAGAATCCGTTTCAGCACGAACAGGAGATTTTTGTCCCTGATTCCGAGCGACCATATCTGCTTTATCAGCTTGCTGTGGTCTACATTGTCAAAGAATCCTTTGACATCAAACTCAACGACATAGTGCAGTCTTGTATTCTGTATTAAGAACTCCGCTCTTGCGATGGCGTTTTCAGCAGACCTGTTTGGACGGAATCCATAACTGTTTTCGCTGAATTTCGCTTCACAAATCGGCTCCATGACCTGCTTGATACATTGTTGTACCAGCCGGTCCCAGACGCAGGGGATTCCCAGCGGCCTGGTTTTTGTTGGGTCGTAAGGTTTTGGTATTTCTTTTCTTCGGACAGGTTTCGGACGATACCCATGTGTACTGCCGATTGTAATGAAACGGACTGTATCAATAACCTCATCCGGCATCAGCTTTCCGATGTCATCGAATGTCACGCCATCTGTTCCCGGAGTTTTGCTTCCGTCATTTGACTTGATATTTCTATATGCCAGCAGGATATTTTCACGTTTTAAGATGATGCTCATCAAATTTGTGAAAGTCTCATTTTTACTGCTTTTCGCATACAGACCGTCAAACACTTCCTGCATTCCGTAATACTCAGCATGGCGCAGTCCGCTCATACATAATGATTTTTCGGCTTTCTCTTTTGGCATAAGGCATCACTCCCTTCTTTTGAATTGAGTGACTTTTTTGTCCTACTCGAATCCTTACTGCGATTGAATGATTGTTTCATATATGACTAATGACTTGAGGCCATCCCTCCGAATCCTTCTTTTTCGCGGGATTCATCGTAAGTCCGACCTCTGCTTTTCAGCACCGGTTCGGCAGCTTATTTTCTTCGTCTGCCTGCTTTACCACTATGGTAAAGCCCGATACCTTTCCTTGTTCCGATAATTCTATCTGTGCATATACCCTTAGGTCTCCGCTTTAGTCCTGTCAGATTGGATGCGCCTTTAACACATCATGGTCGTTCATACATACGATTTTTACTAAACCACACTGACGGCGAATTAACGCCACCATACATTTCTATATGGCCTACCTTTAGACCTGTACATTCGCGGTTTTCGTCAGTACTTCCGCACATTCTAACCATAGGTATTTTATAGAGCCCCGGCCTATAGGTGACACCGCCCACCTCTGGGCGGCTTTCGTGTGGCTGGTTGTTATCCAGCAATTCTTACGGTCACTCTCAGCCGACTTCACCGAGCTTCTGACCCATAGCGTTTCCGCTTTAAGCCAGTCGGAGTATTAGGCTGGCGTTTCAGAGCGTTACCCCATCATTCCACCAATCGAATTACCAGTTCACCTGTCTTTCTTTTCACCTCCAATCATTTGACAAGTGCCCAACCTTTTCAGTTGGGAACAAGTTGCACCATAGGGATAACCTAAATATCTTGCCGCTTCTTCCATTAAAGCCTGCACGGTTGCATCATCGTAAGAATCCGGCGGTATGGCATTTCCACCGCCACTTCCGCTGCTCGGTGCTTCGCCGTACAAGGTATCTGTACCTGCTTCAAAATAAAATAACGGGTTATAATACTCCCCGTTATACAGACATTCGATATGCAAATGGCTTCCGCTGCTGCTTCCTGTATTTCCCGTAGTCCCGATGACATCTCCATGCGTCACGCTCTGCCCTGCCCGGACACTCAAACGCTCCATGTGGGCATATTTCGTACAATATCCTTTCTCGTCCTCAATCACGACATAATTCCCGTAACTGCTGTCATACGTTGCCGTTGTCACGGTTCCGTCCATCGCCGCATACACGGTTGTCCCCGTTGGAACAGCTATATCCACGCCCCGGTGCAACTGCTCCTGCTCTGTCACCGGATTGATACGCCAGCCGTAATAACTGCTCACATAGTTATACCAATACAAATCAAGCGGTTTATAAAACTGCTGTGTCAGCCCGTGGGTCTGCTTATAAAGAGCAAACAAATCTCTCTGCTCCTCTTTCATGTGTCCGGCAACAACAAAATTCAAATCTTTTGCTGTCAGGGTCACTTCCAAAATTGTTACGGTATATTCTTCTTCCTCTTCATACTCATACTCTTCCTCTGTTTCTTCCCCTGTGACCGGGTCTGTTACCGTATGAGTGCCAGTTTTCGTTACCGTCCTCGTCCTTACCTCTTCGATTGGATTTAAGGTCAGCGTATACATCTCTCCAAACAGAGCTTCGATTTCTCCCTGCACTTCACTTGCCGTAAATTCTGTATGGACTGCCGACAGATAACTGATTAAGGCAAACGGGTCATGTCCGATAGCCGCCAGATTATAGCGGTACTCATCATAATCTGGATATGTCGTTTCTATGGCATCAATCTCTGCCTGCAACTCCTTTTCCAGCTCAGAAAATGCTAAGTCTGCCGCATCAATTTCCGCCGGAACACTCATATAACTTCCCGCCAGAGTTGTACCGATTCCCTCTGAAAACATCGCTCCGCAGGAGGATACCGCTGTCATAATCATCACAAGAAGCAGTGCCAACGCTCCTATGGCAAACAGCATGGAAGCATTTTTTGTCGCAATCTCCTGTATCTTTCTGGCTGTCACTGTCACAAGATTTCCTGACTTTGCTGCGGTTTCCTTTGCTGTTTTAGCAGTCTGCCCCGCCCTCCTTGCTTTGGCATATTCCCGTTTGATACGCTGTTTTTGAAGCCTTTTCTGCAACTGCTTTTTCAAGGTCTTTTCCTGCATTTCGGGATTTTCCTCGATAAACTTCTGATAGCGGAAATTGATTTCTTTCTGTACCTGCTTTTTCTCAAGTTTCTCTGCTTTCTCCCGCCGCCTTTCGGCTTTGCCTTTATAATGCCGTTTGGAAAAACGATAGACATCTTCTGTCCGCTGTTCTATCTTATGAGCCGCCTCCACACCGGAATTTTCCTTTTCCACCTCGGCAACCTTACTATGGGCAAAATTGGAATACTCCATACCCGCCCTGCCTGCGGCTCTTTTTACCGGACTGTCCGGCTTGAATGGCTTATCTTTTTTTACCGTAGTCAGAACATATTTTGTTTTTCCGGTCTTTTCATCAAAAACACGCTCCAGAGAATACTCTGTTTTCTTCGGAAGCTTCTTTTGAGCCGTTTCTGCCTTTTTCCCTGCTTTTTCCGCTTTCTTTTGCAGCCTATCTAACTTTTTACTGCCTTGAAATTCCTGTTCTGCCGCTTCTGTAAATGTGGTGTCCTTTGTCTGGAAATTCTGCTCAAAATCAGAGGTTTTTGTCTTTTCCCGGCTTTGATATTCCCTCCTTTGATACCTGCCTTTCTTCTGCGACTGATGATAGGTGTCCCTGCGGCGGTAATCATCGCCGGAATGTTTTTCTTCTGTTTCCTCTGTAAAAGTGCTGTCCGGCTGTATAAAGTCACTCCCCGACTTATCTCCGGCTTCTGCACCCTCGGACTTTTGGACATTCTGTCCAGAAGTATCTGTTTTCTGATACTTCACTGTACTTTCTGACCTCTGGACATTCTGTCCAGAAGTGGTATCTGCATCTCTCGGCTGATATGCTACGGATTTTTTCTTTTTACCGTTCTTTCCCTCTTTTGGAATTTCTCCGATAAAAGAATTTTTCTCCTGTGCAAATACAGCCATTTTCTTTTTCTTATCTTCTGCCATGTAGCTTCCTCCACATTATTTTTCCTTTGTTTTTCCCTTTGCATATCCTGTCGGGTCATAATCCTTAAAATCCGGCACAGCATGGAACAACCATTTATTATTTACCCACCGTTGCAGTTTCCTTGTTTCCGGCGGTACTGTCGGCTTTTCGTAGACCATCACAAAAGGTTCGTAACCCATTTCACGCAGGGTATAAATGCGATATAAGTCCTGTTCCTGCGTACTCCCATAGTTAGTAAGTACATAGACACGTCTTTTCCGATAATCTTTTACAGAAGTAAGGTCAGAAAATTTTCTGAAATACGGTGTCAGGTCATCTTCCGGATTATCCCATGCAAAATGCAGCATTTTTGTCTTTACTTTGTTGAGTGCCTTTACTTTTTCCGGTGTGATCAGACGAATATCCAATCCCTGTGTAAAATCTACGGTTGCCCCACTATCTGCAAGCTGCCCTAACAACCGTTTCCAATCGGGACAGGCTAAAATATTGGCATCCAGTAATGTGATTTTTCTCTGTCCACTCCAAAACTCAGACAAATCCGCTACTGCCTCTGTTTTTCTTCCCTCTTTTTCTCCCACGATGCAGAAGCCGCAGCCACGGGGACACCCCCGTGACAGGAAACCATAAGCCGTATCTGAAAACTGCGAATACAAGCCATAATCGGGATAACTATGCTCCACTTCCTCCTCCAGTTTATTCTTCAGTCCATAACCCGTACCGCCTTTAATGATACAGTCCGCATGAATCCCACCTGTAAAATCTTTCGTATAAGTATCTGTAAATACCCTGCTCATATAAACAAGGTCATATTTCTTTCTGCCATCATGCCATTCCACTGTATCGCCTCTTGCCTTATGATATGCAGATAGTTTCATTAAGCAGAGATTTGGAAAATGATGTCCGTCCACATCAATCAACCCTATTTTCAAATTCATTCCACCTCCTGCCTTACGCTTTCCTCCGGGCGGGTATTCATAATCGCATAGGTCTTTGTATCGGACGGATATTTGTCTACAAACGGGATAACCACGTTATCAAACAGTATCAGACCACACCCCGGCTCCGAATTCGTCACATGGGCAAGCTGCTTTTCTGACAGTCCCAGCTTATCTGCAAGAATTGCCTGATCTTTTGCATTTTGATTCAAAAGATAGATAAAATCCGAATTGCCGAGGATTCCCTCGATTTCCTCCGACTTCAAAAAATCGCCCACATTCTGCGTCAGTCCTGTCGGAATACCGCCCCATTTACGGAAACGCTTCCAGATTTCCACCGAATACACAGCGGTCTGTTTTTCCTTCAGCAAAAGGTGGAACTCATCACAGTAATAGCGGGTGGCAATCTTACGCTCCCGGTTCTGAGATACCCTGTTCCAGACCGCATCCTGCACGATTAACATTCCAAGCTCTTTTAACTGGTTTCCCAAGTCCCTGATGTCAAAACACATGATACGGTTCTGACTGTCTACATTGGTGCGGTGATTAAAATAATTCTGTGAACCATGCACATACAGCACAAGGGAGTTTGCAATCCGTTCTGCCTTTTTGTTCTTATGCTCTAACAGGGCATTATACAAATCCTCAAGGACTGGCATATTCTCCGGCACGGGATTTTCAAAATAATCATCGTAAATATGACGGATACATTCATCAATGATACCTTTCTCATCATTTTCCAGACCGTTCTTTCCTCCGGCAATCAAATCACACAGGGTAATGATAAAATCGGATTTCAGCTTCAACGCTTCTTTATCCCCCTTATGCGAAAGCTGTATATCCATCGGATTTAAGTAATCTTTGGAATTGGTTGCCAGCCGCACCACCTGCCCATGCAACGCTCCCACAAGGGCAAAATACTCTCCCTCCGGATCGCAGACCACAATATCGTCCTTTGTCATCAGGAAACAGGATAAAATCTCCCGCTTTGCACTAAAGGACTTTCCGCTTCCCGGCGTACCGAGTATCACACCGTTGGGTGTACGCAGCCTTTTCCTGTCTGCCATAATCATGTTGTTACTTAGGGCATTTAAGCCATAATAAATAGCCGGAGCTGGCATAAATAATTCCTGCGTACAAAACGGCACTAAGATAGCTGTACTCTTTGTTGTCAAATCCCTCTCAATCCCTGTTTCATTACAGCCAATCGGAGCAGATGCCATCAGTCCCTGTTCCTGTAAATACTGCATACACCTTAAATTACAGTTTGCCTGCTGGATAATACCGGATACCCGCTGTGTGATATTTTCCAACGCACGTTTACTTCTTCCATAACAGGTAATCAGAAATGTTATTTTTACCATCTTCTGATTGCTGCTGTTCAAATCGTCCAAAAGGTCAAGGGTGTCTTTTTCATAAGTAATGATGTCTGTCGGAAGAATATCCATGTCATAACCGGAGCGTACCGCTTTCTTCTGCTCCTCAATCTTCATCTTCTGGATATTCGTCAACGCACCTTTCAACATCTTGATTGCCTTAACCGGGTCCATCGTCTGCAAGTGCATGGTAATGGTCAGGTTATCATCAAGGTCAAGCAGCTTTTTTAACAGTTCATCATCAAACTTCGGAGCGATGATGTCCAGATAGTGAACACTGCCATACATCTTTCCCGCCTTAAAACGGCTCGGATAGCGAAAGTCAAATCCCGGCGGGGCAATATAATCTTTCACGCTTTTTCCGGACTCTGCCAGCTCCTGAAAAGAAAAACGGAAAGGCTCCATGGTATCCTGATTAAAATACTCATGCAGGATACGCAGGCGTTCCTTTCCGTCAAGACTTTTTGCGTGTGTGCCAAGATTGGTAAAATTCTTAATTACATCGGCTTCTATGCTGGCAAGTTTTGCCCTCGCCTCCTTGAAGCCTCTGCTCTCAATCCCGAAAATCAGATACTTTGATTTTATAATACCGTTATTCCCCTTTGCTGCCTGTTTCTTTAACATCTGCGTATATTCCTCACGAATATCGTCAAAGTCATCGCCCTGCAAAGGAATGTCAAACTGGTCAATTAAGGTCTGCTCGTTGACCTGCCGATTGAACAGAAACAGCTCAAACTTAATAGACGGGTCAAAATAATTGATAAGCCTGCTGTATTCCTCCAGTATTTCCCCCTTATCCTCGATTTCCAAAAGGTCATAGTTTATATCATAAAACTCTACCATTTTTGTATAAAACGTAGAAGTTACCTGACAGATACCGTCCCGATACATCTTTTTGAATGTTATGGTTTTCTGTGCCGTAGTCGGTTTCTCTGCGTTTTTATGGCTGCCTGCAAGCTGCCGTTTCAGCTTGACAAGCCGTTTTCTTTCTGCAAAGTTAAGTCCCGGCTTCGATTTCGTATTTTTCTTATGTCCGTCCGGCTTTTCTGCCGTTTGCTTTTTCTTCAAGCTCATACACCTCCTTTTTCATTCGTTCCGTTTCTTCCAACTGTCTGTAAAGATTTTCTGATTTATAGGGGCGTATCCCCGGCACGAGAAATTTCTGCCGTATCATAAAATACAGAATTTTCTCTGCCGGAAACCCGTCCTTTTCATACATTGCCAGAAAGAAAAACGGCAGCATAAGGGCTACCATAAGAAGTGCCGCTGCCTGCGTACCGAGGATTCCCTTTGTAAAAATATAAAAAGGGATTCCCACTGCACCGGCACTTCCGAAACAAATAAGCTGACGTTTCGTTAAGTTCATCGCCACTTTTGTCTTAATACTGCTTAAATTCTTTGGCACTGCCACTGAAATTGCCATAAGCATCACAGCCGGAACGGGCATGAACCCTCCGGCTGCTTCCTCCTTTCCGTTCTGCAATACCTGCTAATGGGCATTCCAGATTGATTTTGCAAGGGAACCTGTCTTAAATAAACTGAAACACAGGATAACGGTATACGCTGCCACCGACCATAGTGCCGTGTGCAGATTGTCCGCCACCGTAATGCCGGATACCAGCACCGCATAAATTGCCACGCACACCATAATAAAAAATCCCTGAAATGCCAGTGAACAAAGTCCCTTGATATAATTGTTGCCGATACCGCCCCATTCCCTGTTGCTGAATGTCGCAAAGGGAACAGGTGCTACTGAAACATAAAGGTAAATTTCAATCATTCTCCCGTAAAGCATGACGGTAATAAGCAGGGAAATGATTTTCATACATAAGCTGACAATCATGGTTTCGATACCAAGCCCGATCAGTTCTCCGATTTCCATTGTTTCAAGCTGGCTCTCAAACATCGTCTGCAAGGTATCTGCCACGTCAATATTCGTAGAGCCGGAGATAATGCCTCCCGCCCTTGTCACGATATGGTTTCCCACGTCAAAAATAGCCATTGTGATGTCAAACGTATAACTGAGCAGTAAAACAGCAATACACGCTTTGATGAGGTAGCGAAAGAAAAATTCACTTCCTACCTCGTGCATATTATTCTTATCCATGACCATTGTAATCAGCTCATAGCAGAGTATCGCACTGATAATCATACCCGCTATGGGTATCATCACATTTTCCGAAAGATTTTCTATCATGGAAAACACTCCGCTGTTCCACGAGCTGGGTGTTCTGCCAACCTCTCCGGCGATAGTTCCGACTTTCCCATTTACATCTGTAAACATCGTAGAGAGATTGTCCATCACCCACCCTTGCAGCATTTCCTTTATAAATTCAGTTATCTTGTCAAGAATTGCTCCCATGACTTAGGAGAACAGACTTGTAAGCTGTGGAATTACCGTCTGTGCCACAATTACAATACCGCCGCCCGCCATAAGCTGCTTGACACCCTGACTTTTGGCACCCGGATTATCATTTCCGTAACCCTCCAGAAGATTGATAACGCCCCATACTGCCACGCCTGCTCCGATTGCTGTCACAACGGTCTTTAATCCTGTTACTGCTGTTGTAAAAAATGCCATATTGATTTACCTCATTCTTTCTTAAGACTTGTTTTTAAGTAAAAAATAAGGAGCATTGCTTTCATCTGCAAAACTCCTGTACCTCTGGACATCGTGTCCAAAACATTATTCAGTTGTATCCGGGGAAATCTCCCCACATTCAAAGGCTTCGTCTACCTTTGTCTTTTCTGTGAGCTTCATGTGGTGCAGATGTTTCACATACTGTTCCATATCAAAGGCGTTTTTCTTGTCATAATCGGACAGCTCTTTGTACCTCTTGTGCTTCGTTATATCGAATTTATCCGAGAAAAATGGTCTGACACCTCTAAGCTGCATGATACATTTTCCACCGTCCATGACCGCAATCTCGTCCTGTGACATCAAAGCCTTTCCTGTCTTTTGATAATTCAGACCGTAGGACTGGCTTGTACCTCTTGTGTCTGAGGTATTGTATAAATCAATCGTTTCTTTCCCCAGTACATCTTCCAATTCCTTTAGTGTGGTCTTTTCCTTCCCTCCGAGAAACAGGGTGGTATCACAGTTACCCTCTATGGTATCTGCATTGTCCTTATAAATTGCTTTGAGCTGTGACTTTGACTGCAAAATAATAGAAGCTGATATTTCACGGCTACGAATGGTAGCAATCAGCTTCTCAAACTGTGGAATCTGCCCGATGTTCGCAAACTCATCAAGGAGCATACGCACATGAACCGGGAGCCTTCCGTTATAAACATCGTCTGCCTTATCACAAAGCAGATTAAAGAGCTGGGAATACATGATTGATACCACGAAATTGAATGTGGAATCCGTATCAGAAATAATAACGAACAACGCTGTTTTCTGCTCTCCCAGAGTGTCAAGCTCCAGTTCATCATATTCCATCAGGTCACGCAGCTCTTTTATATCAAATGGTGCTAACCTTGCACCGCAGCTAATCAGAATCGACTTTGCTGTTTTTCCTGCCGCAAGTTTATATTTCTTATACTGCCTTACGGCAAAATGGTTCGGGTCTTTTTCCTCCAGCTCCTCAAAGAGCAAATCTACGGCATTTTTGAAATTCTCATCGTCCTCTCTCGCTTCGCTTGCATCAATCAAATCAATCAACATAGCGAAATTCTGTTCCTCCTCCGGTGCTTCGTACCAGATGTAGGCGATAAGTGCCGTATAGTAGAGTTTTTCAGCCTTAACCCAGAAGTCCTCACCGGATTGCTGTCCCTCTCCTTTGGTGTTGACTATAATCGTGTTGACGAGTTTCAAAATATCCTTTTCGCTCCGAAGATAGGCGAAAGGATTGTAGTGCATGGATTTTGCAAAGTTTATGGTATTTAGAACTTTGATTTTGTACTTTCCCCGTTTCAGCATCTTTCCGCACTCCACCAGCACCGTCCCTTTCGGGTCAGTGACTACATACGAGGAGTGCATCTGCATCAGGTTCGGCTTTACAAAAAACCGGGTTTTACCAGAACCGGAACCGCCGATCACAAGGATATTTTTATTGCGGGCATATTTCGGCTCTTTCGGTCTGCCCGACATCATCAGACGTTCCGTAGCGGTCAAAAGGATATTATTTTCAAATACAGAATCCATATATGGCTCTATATCTTTGGCATTTCCCCACCTTGCAGAGCCGTACTCCACTCCATGCCGGAAATTTTTTGCATTCTTTGCCTTGTAGTATACAACGAGTTTTAAGAGAACGCCACCCACTATTCCAATCAGCAAATCTTTCATAAAAAAACTGGGCAGGGGATTGGAAAACATTTTGTCCATACCACTCATCACTGCCATCATCTTGTCGGAAGCATTACTCCCCTCCGCCATTCTCCATAAATATGCTGTCTTATTGCAGAAATATCCGGCAAGCACATACGGAAGATTCAGCAGCACCAGCTTTTTGGTATCTGCTCCCTCTGCCTTTGTTTTCAGCCTTTTGGGGAGAGTTTTCAGGTCTTTGGTCATTCCCTCTATGATACTGCTCATAGGCTCTGCCCCCTGTCCTTGTTCTTCTGTCGGCTTCTCTCTTTGTTCTGATACTGTGACGCCGCTTCTCTGAAATACTTTAACTTCTGTCTTACGGAAGTCCGGTTTTTCTTTTTCTCATTACCATAAACAAATTCTTTGAATGCCTGTGCGATTGCATCGGCATCTCTGCCCTTGAAAAATACCAGATACTTCGGCGGCTCGGTGGTCTTATCTTTTTTTACGGCAAAATCAACATTGTATTTACGGGCTGTCCGTTCAAAAGATTTAATGTTGCTGTCCGTAATTTCAATCGAGGACGCACCAGCCCCCTCTCCCACCAGTTCCTTAACCGACACTTTTCCATGCTTCTTCTGTGCCTGCTTTCTGTGATGATTCAGATACATTCTCATCGCAGCTTTTAGGATACTGGCGTCCAGTTTTGCAGATTTAATCACAAGGGCGATTGTTTTCTGCGTTACTTCTTCCTGCATCTGTACCTCCTTCTTTCGTTTTTACTGCTGTTCCTTTAAGGCGGAACAAACAGCCGATGTAGTAAATATCTCATGCCTCTCCTTTCCGCTTCTTGACATCGTGCCAGAAGCACTAAAAAAGGGCAGCTACAAATCTTTCGACTTATAACTGCCCTAACGCTGTTTCATATATGCTATTTACCTCTTGGATGTTCTTTACTAATTTTCTTTTCTTCCTCTAACCATTCTTTTTCACATAATTCCTTATACTCATACTTTCCACCACTTGCATATTTTCTCATTAATCCCACTTCAAACAAACCATCCCATTTAACATGAATATGGTCAAATCTATGGTAATTTAATTCATCGGTACATACAGGAAGTATTGCTTGCTTTTCGCCCTTTTTTAATAAATGGTACGGATATTGACATTCCAAAACAATATTATTTTGTTCAATACTTGTCGATTCTTTATCCCAACAGAATAACAATAATTGTACACTATTAAATCTGAAAGCATACGATAATCTTAAATCTGGAAACTCCTCTTTTTTTATATCCTCATTCAGAAATACTTCTCCTGTATTGTAATCAATATGTCTAATTGTACTATTAGAATACAAAAATGGGGATTTGCACCAACGCAATTTCATATTTCCAAACATTGAATCTGGAACTGGAGACACATTAACTGCTAATCCACACATTACCGTAATATTATCTTTCGGTACATTATTGTTTATGTCCATAAGGTACTCTAGTATTTCTTCATCAAAAAAAGAACAATCCTCTTTTCTTGATCTCATGTCATTGTATGCGTATTTCAACAACATTTTTTGAATCAATGTATAATCATACTCAATTTCAACAACATCATCTTCCTTATACTTTTTGACAAAGTACTTACTTATAAATTCTTTTGCATAACTGTCAATATAGGATATTCTATTATTATTGCACTCAGCACAAACATCCTTTACCATCGGGTCTGCTTCATGTATTGCATTTCTCGCATCATCAAAAGTTATATAACATTCTGGAAACAAGTCTAATTATTGCAGATGAAATGATATGTTCTCTTGTACCTCTTGCTTCCTTACCACAATATGCACATTTCATTTATCTTATCAACTCCTAATTCTTATTTTTACCTCCCCATTATACATCTTATTTACAACTTTTTCTACTTTAACAGCATGACCGTACACATCTGTGCATGGAACAGGCCATTCTCCACTGCAACATTATCAAGCAACAATGTCTGAAACAGCACATTCCGCACATTTTCAAGCCTGACGATCTTCTGTTCTTCCTCCGGCAGATGCACAAACTCCACACCGTCCTCCACAGCAGATTTCCTCGCAGCTTCACAATGGGTAAAAAGTCCCAGGATATACTTATTTGACATGGCAAAAGCATAGGTTTCCTGTCCATCATACACTATTCTGCACTTCTCCGCTGCATTTTCCGGCAGACTGAAAATGCACTGCACCATTTCTAAACAAACCTTACCTGCATAGTCTGGCTTCAGCTTATTTTTATAGCGTTGTATTTTCCAATGGATTTCACTACGCTCCACCGGGGAATGGGTACGCTTAAACTGGATTTTCCGGCACAACATATCCAAATCCATATACACGTTATTTCCTACAAGATGCTCCGTATATCCTCTATATTCCCCCAACCGCAACAAATACGAAAGCACCTCATTCAGCTTTTTCTCTGATTCTATGAACTGAAACGGTTTTTCTCCAAATTCCAGATATTCAAACTGTAATGGGCAGCTCCCTTTCTCTATCTCTCGTTCCATAACTCTTTTTACATCTCGTAATGATTCCATTTTGCTCCTTTCCGCTTCTGGACATCGTGTCCAAAAGCAATAAAAAAAGGGCAGCTACAAATCTTTCAATTCATAACTGCCCTGACGCTGTTTTATTTCAGTTCTATTTCTGCCATTTTTGCAAATACTGCTTTTTGCTCTAAAAGCTCTTTCTGTTTTTCCTCCGGCAGACATTTGAAGATTTCCTCATATCCCATTTCCAGCATCGGCGTTCCCTTTGCGAAGAGATAGAGCCGGGTATCAAGCCATTCCTGCCATAAGTCCTCAAACATACTCTCACTGTCTGTATAGGTTATAACATCATTAAATCCATACTCCGGTGTGTAATATTGCAGCTTCACAAAACCGTACCGTCCTACATCCAATACCAAAATGTTTTCCAGCTCATACAGTTCTGCATAGGCTGCGGCAACCTTTTTGCACCGTTCCCGTTCTATGTCTGTAATGTAACTTTTCTCCACAGTTGCAAACCTCCTGTTTCGAGGCATCGTGCTGCCTCTTATTCAATCTTCCGTGTTTCTATTTCAAAAACACTTCCGTCCCTTGTTTTTATTGTAAAAATATTTGCGGCATCAGAGGTATCTATATCCTCAATCCCTAAAGCCACATCATTTTCATCTAATACTTCGTATAGCTGATCCTTAAACTCATTATGTTCCATAACTTTTTTACTCTCCTTGTATGTTTTATGGTGCGTACACGCACCATATTATTATATGTTTCATGCACTTAGAATACAAGTGTGGAAAGGAGCTTTCAGTATGATTAAATACGACCCGCTTTGGCGTACGCTAAAGGAAAAAGGAATCAGCCAGTACCAGCTTATCAAAGATTATGGCATTGATAAAGCACAGCTTCAGCGGCTTCGGCAGAACCTTGTTGTAAAAACGCTTATCTTAAACAGGCTTTGCCAGATACTCGACTGCCGGATTGAGGATATAATGGAATACGTTCCGGATACGGATTAAAGGTGTTGTTAGACTCGATGAACAACGCCTTTTTTATTATCCGTCATCTCATGTACTTTTGGACATCGTGTCCAGAAGTAATCCCTGATTACCTTTATTATCTCCGCAAGTACCGTAACCATTCTCCAGATTGCTACTACCCCGCCGATCAGACCTCCAACAACACAGTTTAATGCCAGTATTCCCATACTTCCTGCAATCCCGAAATTCTTTGGCACAAGAATCATGCACATTTTCCGCAATCCATAGGGACAGCCGACCAAAATCCAGTAAAGGAATACATCGAACCCGTCTGCTTTGTTACATACAGGATAACAGGTCAGCATCCATGCCGCAAGCAGTCCTGCCGGAAGTATAATCTTAAACAATACCCTTTTCACTCCAGCCACCTCCATACATATCGTGCTGCACCTCCTGCTGATAATAATGATTCATCGTTGAGGGTGCATTATAAAGAGCTGTTACCATATATGCCTTGATATTTGCAATTTTCGTAGTTGTTTCCTGCATACATCCTATCACATATTCCAAATGGGAGCTATTCAGTTTGAGGAACTTTGATTTTACAAGCTCATATGGATAATCATTTCCACCGATTTTAACAGTCTTATGCTTCACACATACAATCTCGCAGATTACCTCATACAATTCCTCATACAGCCCTTTGTCCTGCCATCTGCCATATTTCATGTGATGTTCGTACTCAATATTCTCTTTGATGATTTCCATGTAAGCATTGACATCTTCCATCACATCAATCTCCCCTTCCAACTCACTGCCGGATTGATTGATAGGATTGATATAATTCCTATCAATATTACTCTGGTTAGTATGATTATAGTTAGTATAATTAGGGTCTGCTTTTTGAACTTCCGCAAGTTCAGATATTGTACTTCTTGAAGTAAAATTTTTAGACTTCTGGAAGTCTGCTTTTTGAACCTCTTGAAGTTCAGTTTCTGAACTTCTGGAAGTATAACTTTTAGAACTCTTGAGGTTCAAATCCTGAACTTCTGTGGAAACATCAGCATTTGCAGGCGTTTCTTCCTCTGCTTCTCCTATTGTGGCAAAATTCTTTACATAAATAATATCCGGTTTTCCAAGTCCCCTGCGTTTCTTTTCGATCAATCCTATCCCATTATCGCTGTCCAACTCTTTCATAATCTTAACACAGGTTGCTTTTGCACATCCCAAATCCTCCATGACATTATCAAGAGTATAAATGATATAGGCTCTGTTTTCTTCATCCAACCAGCCATTTTTCATAGACAGTGACATACGATCAAGCATCAGACCGTACAGGAGCTTGGCATCGCTGCTAAGCCCCTTGAAACGCTCGTCTTTAATCAGCAACCGAGGAACACGATAAAAGGAAAACTGTTCTGCTTCAATCCCATAGTAATAATCAAACTGCATCTGTTTACCCATTTTACCGCACCCCCTTTACTGTTTCTTCTGCCATTCCTCCAATAATTGCAGGATAATCCCCTCAATCTCTTCGCTGGAGTATTCCTCTGAAAAAAACTGGCTGATTTTTTCAGACTTGATTGTAACTTTCCTCTCTTTCGGCTTTTCCTCGGTCAGTATCAGACGCACCATCGGCAGCGTCAGTTCGCCGCTTTTCCCATATTCCTTCAACTTGGCAGACTGTACTGTGGAAATATTTGCTCCGCTTTCCTCAAGGATTACCAGCACCCACTGTTGTGCATCTTCCGACAGAAAGGAAATGTCAACACCCTGTACCAGACCGATTTTCTTTCTGTCAACCAACTCTAGCAGCTCATCGGACAGCCTTGCAAGCCAGATATACCGTTGCACTGTCTTTCCGCTTTCTCCGGCAGCTTCTCCTACCTCGTCAAGCGTATTTCCGTTTCCTTTTCTGCCCTGATGCTTCATAGCCTCGTATTTCATGGCATAAGCTTTCGCCTTCTCACTTGGCAGAATGTCCTCACGCTGAATGTTGGAATCCACCATGATAATCGTAGCTTCATCGTCTGTATAATTGCGGACTATCACAGGCATATCCTCTTTTCCTGCCCGTTCTGAACCTCGTTTTCTGCGGTGTCCGGCTATGATTTCATAGCCACCCTCTGCCCTCGGTCTTGCAATTCCCGGTACAAGCACCCCATACTTACTGATGCTTTCCGTTGTTTCTTCCATTTTTTCATCGTCCAGTACACGGAACGGATGATTTCTAAACTCATGCAAATCCGTGAGCTTGGCTCTGATAATCTGCTCTTCGCTCCCTGTCTTTTCTTCTGCATTTCCAAATAAATCATCATAACTGCTTAATTTTACCTTTGCGGCACTTCCTGCTTTACTCATTCCCAAGCACCTCCTCCGTCAAAGACTGATAAGCAGCGGCTACTTTGCCTTTCGGATCATGTTCGTAGATACTGACACCCTCTGCGGAAATCTCTGCCGCACGGACGGAAATGGGAATACTGTTTTCAAATATCCGCACCTTGCTACCGTAATTCTCCACCAGTAATGCAGTAATGTCCTTTGCATAATTGGTTCTGGCATCCACCATTGTCAGCAGAATCCCCTCAATCGTCAGCTTTGGGTTAATCTGCCTCCTGACCTTTCCAATCGTCTTAATAAGCTGCTGTAACCCTTTTGCCGGAAGATATGCCGCCTGTACCGGAATCAGGATACTGTCCGCACAGGCAAAGGCGTTTATGGTAATCATGCCGAGGGAGGGCATACAGTCAATCAAAATATAATCATAATTATCCTTTACCAGCTCTATGTAGGAACGCATCACAAGCTCTCTACTCATCACATTGACAAGTGATACTTCCAGACCGGAAATCTCGATGTTCCCCGGCATCAGGTCAATTCCCTCTTTGTGTTTCAGGATACCATAATCCGTTTCCATATCTTCATCATTGATGATATTGCCGAGTGCTGTTGCAAGCGTTTCCTCCAGCTTATCCGGCTCTGTAAAGCCAAGACTGTCCGTCAGACTGCCCTGTGCATCGGCATCAATCAGCAGGACTTTCTTGCCATGTTTTGCCAGTCCTATACCTAAATTACTGGTTGTGGTGGTCTTGCCCACACCACCTTTTTGGTTTGCGATTGCGATTATTTTACACATGATAGATTCTCCTTTGTTTTCTGCTATTTTTCTGCTACGTTTCTTTTCTTTACTTCTACATACGCCCTGTAAAATTTCTTCGTTCCCTTATTCGGATACATCTCGGAAAACTCCGTTACTTCCACTTTCGGATTCCTCTGCAAAATCTTTCCGAACCACTTAATATCATTCTTTGTTCCCATCAATCTGACTTTTAACATTAGTCTGTTCCTCCCAATAAGGCATACAGCTTATGGTTGTATGTGGCATATTCCGGATACCGAATCTGAATTGCCTGCCAGAAATATGGTGCATAAGCACAGCAGAATATTTCCTCCACCGTGTACTGCCTACACTCGTCCACCTGTTCTTCTGCATCTTCATAATCGGAAATACTTGGTGTTCCATTGCAATACAGATTGAATGCCATTCTGACCACTCTCACACTTCCACTGGTCTGCCAGCCTTCGTGTAAACACTCTGTTATTACGCATCCTGTTTTGAAATCATAAATTCTGTAAACATTTCTTCTGGTATCATCGCTGATCCCAAGACAATAGCAGAGTGCCTTGTGGTAAACATCCTGATACCGGACTTCCTTTAACTTCTCGTAGTAGAATTTCTCATGTGCATCGCTGATAAAAATAATCTTTTCTTCCTTTTTGGTTTCTGCTCCTAACGCTGTACTTGTCATAATAGAACCCTCCTTGTGTTATTTTGATTTTGTTTTGACCATAACAACAGAAAAAGGACACTCTCCGTTTTATTGGAAAATGTCCTTTTAATAGCATTCAACTATTAAGTTTTGAAAGGTTCTGATTTCTAAAACATCCCTTTTCAGTCCATATTAGTCCACCGAATGACACAAATTTGATGTCAATTTGATGTCAAACACTCGATAAACTCATAAAAGTCTATGGATTTTCTGATTCTTAGTACAGCTTCGCACCTGCCGGAATCCGGTCATTCACCATGAGAAGATTTAATCCCTCATGTCCATCTTCCTCGTGTACTGCTGAAATCAGCATACCCTCGGAATCAATGCCCATCATCTTTCTCGGAGGCAAATTTACGATTGCAATCGCTGTCTTGCCAATCAGATCTTCTGGCTCGTAATACTCGTGAATACCGCTTAAAATCGTGCGTTTCCGGTCTGTTCCGTCATCCAGAGTGAACTTTAAAAGCTTCTTTGACTTCGGTACTGCTTCACATTCCAGAATCTTTACTGCACGGTAATCAGCCTTTGCAAAGGTATCGAAATCAATCATTTCTTCAAACAATGGTTCGATTTTTACGTTGGAGAAATCAACCTTCTCAGCAACTTTTTCTGCAGCTGCAGGAGCTGCTTCGGAAGTCTTGGAAGCCTTCTTGTCAGCATCCAGGGACTTCATTGTCGGGAAGAGCAGCACGTCTCTGATTGCCTCAGCTCCTGTCAGAAGCATACACATACGGTCAATGCCGAATCCAATACCACCGGTCGGCGGCATACCGATCTCCAATGCGTTCATGAAGTCTTCATCTGTTGTATTGGCTTCATCATCGCCCTGTGCAAGCAGTTCTTCCTGGGCTTTAAAACGTTCTCTCTGGTCGATCGGATCGTTCAGCTCAGAATAAGCATTTGCCATCTCCCAACCATTCATGAAGAACTCGAAGCGCTCTACATATTCCGGATTTTCTGGCTTTTTCTTCGTCAGCGGCGAGATCTCAACCGGGTGGTCCATAACGAACGTCGGCTGAAGCAGATGCTCCTCTACAAACTCCTCAAAGAAGAGATTCAGGATATCACCTTTTTTATGTCTCTCTTCAAACTCAATATGATGCTCTTTTGCAAGTTCTCTTGCCTGCTCCAGAGTCTCAACTTCATTCCAGTCAACGCCTGCGTATTTCTTCACTGCGTCAACCATTGTGATACGCTCGAACGGCTTACCGAGATCCATCGGGATTCCTTTGTATACGATCTGTGTCGTTCCGAGCACTTCCTGTGCGACAAAACGATACAGGTTCTCTGTCAGATCCATCATGCCGTGGTAATCTGTAAATGCCTGGTAAAGCTCCATCAGAGTGAACTCCGGGTTATGTCTTGTATCAAGACCCTCATTACGGAATACACGTCCGATCTCATATACCTTCTCGAGTCCTCCGACGATCAGTCTCTTCAGGTACAGCTCCAGGGAAATACGAAGCTTCAGATCTTCGTTCAGGGCATTGAAATGTGTCTCGAACGGTCTTGCTGCTGCTCCACCTGCGTTCTGTACAAGCATTGGAGTCTCAACTTCCATGAATCCTTCTCCGCTTAAGTACTTGCGGATCGCACTGAGAATCTTGGAACGCTTGATAAAGGTATCTTTAGACTCTGTATTCATGATCAGGTCTACATATCTCTGACGGTAACGGGTATCTACATCTGTCAGACCGTGGAACTTCTCCGGGAGGATCTGTAAGCTCTTGGAGAGGAGTGTCACCTTCTCTGCATGGATAGAAATCTCACCTGTTCTTGTTCTGAAAGCAAATCCTTCCACTCCGAAGATATCACCGATATCCGATTTTTTAAAATCAGCGTAAGACTCTGTTCCGATCGCATCTCTTGCAACGTATACCTGGATGCTTCCCTGTAAATCCTGAATGTTGCAGAAAGATGCCTTGCCCATGACTCTCTTAAACATCATACGTCCTGCAATTGCCACATGGATCGGGCTTGCGTCCATGATATTTCTTCTCTCTTCGTAATCCTTTTTAAGAGCTTCTTTCGCCTGCTCCTCATCCATTCCCTCTACGTTCGGCTCCTGGCGGTCTTTTAACAGCTCACTCTCATGTGCCTCGTAAAGACCTTTCACCTCAAGCGAATGATGTGTCTGATCGAACTTTGTAATCTGGAACGGGTCTCTTCCGTTCTGCTGCAGCTCTGCGAGTTTCTCGCGGCGAACCTTCAGTAAGTGGTTAATATCCTGTTCCTGTGTCTGCTGTGCCAATCTCTTCACTCCCTTTTCTTTGTATTTTTTAGATATTTCTCTGGATAGAAAGTACTTTGTACTGCATAATTCCGGCCGGTGTTTCTACATCGACAATATCATCCTTGTGCGCGCCGATCAGAGCTTTTCCTACCGGAGACTCGTTGGAAATTTTTCCTTCCAGGCTGTTTGCCTCGGTGGAACCAACGATCTGGAACTCAATTTCTTCGTCATACTCCAGATCCAGTACGTCTACTTTACATCCAATATTGATCTTATCGGAATCTACTTCGTCCTCAACAACAACCTCTGCGTTTTTCAGGATTTTTTCGATCTCTTCAATTCTTGCCTCGATATCACGCTGCTCATCTTTTGCTGCATCGTACTCGGCGTTCTCGGAAAGGTCTCCCTGCTCTCTTGCTTCTTTGATTTTACCGGCAATTTCTCTACGTTTGTTTACTTTGAGATCATGAAGCTCGTCCTCCAGTTTTTTCAGGCCGGCATAGGTAAGAATCGTTTTTTTCTGTTCCATTTTATACACCCTTTCTATCGTTTCTGTATCCAGTCATATCTGATTTTATTCTGTAAACTCTCCGGAAATGCGCTGTATTTTCAGTATTCCCGGTTGAAATAAGGATAGACTCCGCCTATCCTAACAATTAAAGTAGTATAAAGGATTGCCCACGGAATGTCAAGAAAAAAAGAAACGCAGGAAAGATTTTCTTTTTCACAAATCCTTCCTGCATCTTTCTCTTATTTTTCCTTTATTTTTCGGATGAGCTTCCTGTCAGTGCTTTCTTTTTCCAATTTCCTTTTTTATAGAAAATCAGCGTCAGAAGCGCACCCATGCACCAGCTTACCAGCATGGAAATCCAGAGTACCTGATATCGTCCGTTTGGCAGCTCCGGCGTTCTGGTCAGAAAGGCCAGACCGTATGCCAGCGGCACACGGATTACAACAGTAACAACCATCGAAATCCACATCGGGGTCATCGTATCGCCTGCTCCACGCATGACGCCGGAAAGCGACTGTGTTATTGCCATGGCAATATAGCCGACCGCAAGGATCTTCATCATATTGGCACTTAATGTTACGAGCTCTGTGGTATTCGTAAAGATTCCCATCAGATGATGGCCGAAAATAACAATTAAAAGGGTAATGGTCGTTGAGGTTCCGACTGCAATCAGTGTTCCCTGTTTTGCGCCCTGCTCTACGCGGTCCATACGGCGTGCACCGACATTCTGACCGGCATACGTTGTCATCGCGGTACCAAACGAAAAGTTCGGCATCATTGCAAAGCCATCGACACGCATGATGATAACATTCGCGGCGATAACCATTTCACCGAAGCTGTTGGTCAGCGACTGTACGATAACCATCGCCATGGAGAAGATCGCCTGGGTAATACCGGACGGCAGACCAAGGCGGATAATTTCCATCGAATACTGTTTTTTCATTTTCAGGTATTTGGGTCTGAAATCAAAAATGTCGGTCATACGCATCAGACGCCACATGCAGAGTACTGCAGAAATTGCCTGCGCAATCACGGTCGCGTATGCAACTCCGGCAACGCCCATGTGGAACTGGGAAACGAATACAATATCCAATACAATATTGATGACCGTTGCCACCAGCAGATAAATCAGCGCCGAAATCGAATCGCCGAGTCCGCGAAGGATACCACATAGAATGTTATAGTACGCACTGCCGGCACAGCCCACCATCAGGATCACCAGATACGAGGTACACCAGTCGATGATAGAATCCGGTGTTTTCAGCATTTCCAGCAGCGGCCTTGAGAGGACGGCTCCCAGAATCATAATAATGATGGAGGAAATTGCTGTCAGCGTGACGCAGTTTCCGATCGTCATCGAAAGCTCTTTTCTTTGTTTTGCTCCAAAATACTGCGACACCATGACGCCGGCGCCGACGGAAATTCCGACGAACAGAACCAGAAGCAGGTTTAAGATCGGGCTGGCGCTTCCAACTGCCGCAAGCGCGTTGTCCCCGACATATTTTCCGATTACAATACTGTCAACCGTGTTGTAGAGCTGCTGGGCAATGTTGCCGATCAGCATAGGGATTGTAAAAGCTACAATCTTTTCCCACGGCTTTCCCACCGTCATGTCGGACGGTGCGAAAAGTTCCTTCATAGTCATACACTCCCTCTTTTGTGTTTTTTGTCCCAATACCTCTGTTTATCAGTATAGCACAGAAAAAGCACCCATGATATATCAATATTGGCATATCATAGGTACTTTTTTGACTTATTTTTTATCCTCGTTCCCACTCATTCAGCATCTGTTCCAGCGCCTGCAGGCTCTCCACCTGATTGATCGCCGCGCGCAGCTTTGCCGAGTGCGGAAAGCCTGCCGTATACCATGCAACATGCTTGCGCATCTCGCGGATGCCGATCGCGCCGCCTTTGTATTCCACCTGCATCCGTGCATGGCGGAGCATCATTTCTTTTACCTCATGCTGGGTCGGCCTTGCAAGCGTTTCGCCTGTTTCCATATAATGAAGAATCTGTTTAAAAATCCACGGATTTCCTTCCGCGCCGCGTCCGATCATGATTCCGTCACAGCCGGTCTGCTCCACCAGTGCCTCGGCACTCGCCGCATCTGTCACATCGCCGTTTCCGATAACCGGAATCGAGACTGCCTCTTTTACCCGGCGGATGATATCCCAGTCTGCTTTTCCGGAATAAAACTGCGCTCTCGTTCTTCCATGAACCGCAATTGCAGCCACTCCGCAGTCCTCGAGGATCTTCGCAATTTCCACAGCATTCGCCGATTCTTCGTTAAAGCCCTTTCGGATCTTTACGGTTACGGGCTTTTTCACCGCCTTTACCATGCCCGTCACGATTTCCCGCACCAGATGCGGATCCTTCATAAGTGCCGAGCCTTCGCCGTTATTGACAACCTTTGGCACCGGACAGCCCATGTTAAAATCCAGAATATCAAACGGCCTTTCTTCGATCTGCGCGGCAATCTGCCCCAAAATCTCCGGATCACTGCCGAAAAGCTGCAGGGACACCGGATGCTCACCCGGATCGATCGTCATCAGATCCTCGGTATTTTTATTCTTATATAAAATTGCCTTCGCGCTCACCATTTCCATACAGATCAGGCCCGCGCCCTGCTCCTTGCACAGAACACGAAACGGCAGATCCGTCACCCCCGCCATCGGTGCAAGCACGAGTGGGTTTGGCATCTCCACGTTTCCGATTTTCAGTGGCGGCATCTTTTGCAGTGTACGTTTCTTATTTTCCATTCGGCTTCTCTCCGTCCTCTTCCATCAGCGCCTCCTCCGGCACCTCCTCACCGAGGAAGAAGACACGGTAATACAGCTCCAGGGATTCCAGCAGCTCCTTTTTTTCTTCCTGATACTGCTTAATCCGAAGCGCGCCGCCGATCTCGTCGTACATCGCATCTGCGTCTACGGCCTCTGTCTCAAACTGCAGACTTCCGTCGCTGTCGAACCACATGGTAAAAATACCGCCGATTTCCACCGTAAACATAACACACATGACATGAAGCTCATCCTGCACAGACTGTGGCAGGGATGCAAAATCCTGGTTAAAATAATATTTCTGTTCGTATGCACTTGCTCCGCAAAGCACTACTTTTTCATTATCTGAATACATAATTTTTCCTTTCTCTTCCTTTTCCGGTCTCTCTATACGTAGCTGTATAAGCCTCGCACCGAAACCTCACCGGAATGCACCTCAGCGATCGTTCCGTCCTCTTTTTGCACGCGCAGCTCACCGGTCGGCGTGATGCCAAGTGCAACGCCCTCGAACGGTTCCTTCGGATCGAGTACACGCACCGGCTGGTCTTTGTTTGCAAGCACAGCCTCATATGCTTCCTTCAGCCCGGAGAGATCCCCTGCTTCCAGGAATTTTTCATAGTCCTCCTCAAATGCCTCCAGCACTGCTGCGACCACTTTCGCCCGGTTGACGGGATGACCCATTTCTATCGCCAGTGAGGTCGCAATCTCCGCGATTTCTTCCGGGAATTCCATCTGATTGACATTGATTCCGGTTCCGATGACAACATAATTGATGTAATCGATCTGTGCACTCATCTCTGTCAGGATCCCACAGAGCTTTTTCCCATTCAGCACCGCGTCGTTCGGCCATTTGATTTTCGTATCGACACCGAGCGCTCTTTGCACACCCTGCACTACGGCAAGTCCCATTACAATCGTCAGCATCGGTGCTTTGGCCGGCTCAAGATCCGGGTACAGCAGAATCGACATCGAAACAGAGGTTCCCTCCGGCGATTTCCAGACTCTGCCGCGGCGGCCTTTTCCGGCAGTCTGCGTCTCGGCTGTTGTCAGGGTGCCGTTCGGCGCACCCTCTTCCGCCAACCGCTTCGCCCACGTGTTTGTCGAATCCACCTCGCGGCTGTAATAAACCGTCTGTCCGACATATTTCGTATGCGTGCGGCTTTCCAGCTCATCCTTCGTTACGAGATCCGGCTCATTTAACAGACGGTATCCCTTATTCTGAACGGCCTCAATTTCGTATCCTTCTTCTTTCAACTGATTCATCATCTTCCATACTGCGGTGCGGGAAATCCCAAAATGTTCACACAGCTCCTGTCCGGAAACATTTTTTCCGGATTCCCGCAGAAGACGCAGCGTCTCGGCTCTCTTATTTTCCAGCATATCGTATCTTCACACTCCCCGTGTCGCTTTCTCACATAAGAAGCACGCTTTCTTCGTTTCGTAAAATCAACAGCAGCGCTGCGGAAGAGTTTTCCGCAGCGCTGCTGTGCGTGTTTCTTCGTTATTCTATTATACACAGTCTATTCCGGTTTTTCCACCCAAAACTTTATGCTCCGAGGGTCGCTGCCATAACTGCTTTGATCGTATGCATACGGTTCTCTGCTTCTTCGAATACTCTCGACTGCGCAGATTCAAATACTTCATCGGTTACTTCCATCTCATTCAGACCGTAACGATCATGGATCTCTTTTCCGATCTTTGTCTTCAGATCGTGGAAGGACGGCAGGCAGTGCAGGAATACGGCGGTATCTTTTGCATTTGCCATTGCTTCTTTTGTGACACGGTACGGAGTCAGATCGTGGATTCTCTCCTCCCATACGCTGTCCGGCTCACCCATAGATACCCATACATCGGTATAAATAACATCGGCATCTTTTGTTCCCTCTTTTACGTCCTCGGTGAGGGTGATGGTTGCACCGCTCTCCTTTGCATACTCCTCACACTGAGCCACAAGCTCTGCGTTCGGGAAGTATTTCTTCGGTGCACAGGCCACAAAATCCATTCCCATCTTGGCAGATGCAATCATCAGGGAATTTCCCATATTGTAACGGGCATCGCCCATGTAAACGAATTTGATGCCTTTTAAATGGCCGAACTCTTCCTGGATCGTCAGCATGTCGGCGAGCATCTGTGTCGGATGATACTCATTCGTCAGTCCGTTCCATACCGGAACTTTCGAATATTTTGCCAGCTCTTCTACAATCTCCTGGCCGAATCCACGGTACTCAATTCCCTCATACATACCGGCAAGAACGCGGGCAGTATCTTTAATGCTCTCTTTTTTGCCGATCTGGGAACCGGTCGGATCCAGATACGTTGTCCCCATACCGAGATCGTGTGCAGCTACCTCGAAGGAACAGCGGGTTCTGGTGCTGGTTTTCTCAAAAATCAGCGCAACGTTTTTACCACGCAGGGTATCCACCGGAATGCCTTTCTTTTTCTTCTCCTTCAGCTCTGCGGACAGGTCCAGCAGATAGGCAATCTCTTCCGGTGTAAAATCCTTCAATGTCAGAAAATCGCGTCCTTTTAAATCCATGGCTTGTTCCTCCTTATATCTGCATATGGTGTATTTTATTATTTCCTATACTGTGATGTTGGGTCAAAAGGTTTTTTGCCCCTTGGTTTCCTTGAATAGTCTCTATTATGAAACAGACCTGTTCATCTGTCAAGAGGAAAATGTATATTTTTACGTATTTTCTTTATAATATTCATAATATATGTATTTTTATGCATTTCATTGTACTTTTCATACAGAAAATTCTCCCGTGTCCGGCTTGATGCTTTTCACGGGAGAATCCTGTTTTACTTATTTCTTTATCTCTGTTTTATTTCTGATCTCTTCTAACTATTTCTGATTACTTCTGCACTTCTTTTCCTGCCGGCACTTTCTGTTCCTCCACAATACCTTTGAATGTGGTGGCCAGACTTGCCAGTCCCTGCAGATCGGACGGAACAACAATCTTTGTTGCCTTTCCATTTGCCAGAACACCGAGTGCCTCGAGGCTCTTTAAGGTAAGAACAGCATCGTCCGCACCGGCTTCTTTGATCGCGCGGATACCATCGGCATTTGCCTGCTGTACTTTGAGGATTGCCTCTGCCTGGCCTTCTGCCTCACGGATCCGTTTCTCTTTTTCTGCCTCTGCCCGAAGAATAGCCGCCTGTTTTTCAGCCTCTGCATCGAGGATGGCCGACTGTTTTTTACCTTCGGCAACAAGGATGGTCGATTTTTTCTCTCCTTCTGCAATCAGGATTGCTTCACGGCGTTCACGCTCTGCCTTCATCTGTTTCTCCATTGCTTCCTGGATGGCTGCCGGAGGCATAATGTTTTTCAGCTCGACACGGTTTACTTTAATACCCCACGGATCGGTCGCGATATCAAGCGCAGCCTGCATCTTCGTGTTGATGATCTCACGGGATGTCAGCGTTTCATCGAGCTCCAGATCTCCGATGATGTTTCGAAGCGTTGTTGCCGTCAGGTTTTCAATTGCCATCAGCGGATTGACAACACCGTATGCAAACAGCTTCGGATCGGTAATCTGGAAGAATACAACGGTATCAATCTGCATCGTAACATTATCTTTTGTGATAACCGGCTGCGGCGGGAAATCCACCACCTGCTCTTTTAAATTCACGCGGATGGCCACGCGCTCGATAAACGGAACTTTAAAATGAAGACCGGTTGCCCAGGTGCCTTTGTATTTTCCAAGGCTCTCAACAACGTAAGCACTGGCCTGCGGCACGATCTTCACACACGATGCTGCGATAAACAGTACAATCACAAGAAGCACAATCAATAAAATTCCTGCAACTCCTCCACCACTCATGTTTCATTTCCTCCTTCTTTTTCTTTGACCTTTACAATCAGCTTGACGCCTTCCACACGGAGCACCGTAACGACTGCATCCACGGGAATCGTACCTCCTTCGTTCTCTGTACGCGCAGTCCACACGTTTCCTCCAAGCGAAACCTTTCCGGTTCCCGCAAGATTGGAGATTTCCTCCGTCACGACTCCTTCCATGCCAACCACACGGTCCACGTTCGTCTTCAGTGTATCCTTATTCAGAAAGCGAACGGCGAGCGGACGTGTAAAAAACAGAAGTACCAGCGATACAACAAGAAACAGTACAATCTGAATTACAATCCCGGCTCCGCACATGGCAGCGATCAAAGCAACAAGCGCCCCACCTGCAAACCAGATCGTCGCAAGACCAAGTGTTGCTGCTTCAATCACTAAAAAAACGACGAGTGCGATCAGCCAGTAAACCGGCAGGTAAGCTGTAATACCCATGCGTTTTTCCCCCTTTCTGAAAAAATTGGCTGTTGTATTCATCATACTATAATGATGAAAAAATAACAAGCAAAGTTAAAAACATTCAGAAAAAAGAAAGATTTGTCAGGAATCGTCTACAGACTGTCAATTCCAAGCCGGGACATGAAAACGAGGATTGCTGACAGAAAACCATATGCGTGAAGACGTAAAAATAATACGAGGGTGAAGCTTAATAGTTTCCAGAATACCGATTTGATTTGAACTACGTAATGCAGGCAATTCCATATCGTCAGAGTTTTTCGAACAAACGGATCTGACCCATATTGTTTCAGCAGCTTTCTGACCGCAGAAACATTTTTTCCTTCATATGTCATCTCTTCCTTCGCCAGATACATTGCACCAATCACCAGGTGAAACAGCATCAGGTCGCCATAAATGTGTGTTGCTCTGGCCGGTATTTTGGGGAATCACTTTTTTCTGTTTTCTCTCCAATACCTACCGCGTCCGCCATACAACACTGCGTCAGACATTAGCAGACTTCCGCGCCGATAACCAGAAAACCAAGCTGTTGAAAATTTTTGAAAATAACGATGTCCCGTAACTGGAAATCCAACAACATTTCCTGTAAAACTCCATAAGGATAGTCTGCACTTTTTGACTATCCGGTAGTATTTGTTTCAGAGTAAAAAAAGAGTAAGTGAACGTCTCCCCTTGTTCACTTACTCTTTTTTCTATACCGTCGATTCCATCTCATTTTTCATGACTTTGAACCGATCACAATCTATGGAAATGCATGCTCCCTCCGCCTATCCCCTTGCGAAGGTTCCATGCTTATTTTTTAATAAAAGTGCTGATATCCAATCTGGATTCCGCTGCCGTAGCCGCTGTTAAAATACAGGCATCCGCCAACCGGGCTCTCGCCGGAAAGTGCTGCCTGTGCAGCTGCATAACAGTCACTTCTTGCTCCGCGGGAAAGCACGCTCTGGAAGGTTCCGGTCGCAACCGGTGTAAACTGTCCACCCTGATAAATAACGCCGGAAACACTGTTCGGGAAGGAACCGCTGTTGACACGGTTTACTACAACCGCTCCGACTGCCACCATTCCTGTGTAGCTCTCGCCGCCTGCCTCGCACTCGATCAGTGCTGCAAGCATTGCCACATCATTGCTGTCTGCGGAAATTACCGATGCACTGCCTGCTGTGGAGGCTGCTGCTGCGCTGCTTGCCGCACAGGCCTGTGATGCCTGGTATTCCTCCATGGAAACAGCACCTTTTAACTCCTCTGAAAGTGTCACATAGTCTCCATGAACGTATGCGCTGCTTCCGCTGTACTGGATCTGATACCAGTCAGCCTCTTCGCCGAATATGCTGACTTCACCATTCTGTGTCAGTGTTCCAACCTGCGCGGAATCTGTGGATGCTGCCTCACGGACACGAAGGCTGTCCGCCTGAACAACTCCGGTGATACCGCACATATTGCGGTAATGTGCTTTTGCCTCTTCCCCAAATACCAGATATTCATTCTTTATGTAGCCTTCTACACCATTGGAAGAGATCTTGCTCCACTCGTCTCCTTTTTCTGTTACAGTAACCGCATAGCCCGGCATCAGAACTCCGACGATCTCGGAATCTGCGTTTGCCTCGCTGCGGATGTTGACATATCCTTCTACGTTTGCTGCAGCCATTGTGCTCCAGTCTGTTTTATTTAAAATGGTTTCTTCCTTTGTCTCTGCTTTTACG
>SKEP01000123.1_pt1 | contig 57260 bp, 58 predicted proteins | sample 4826901 | NCBI WGS metagenome assembly SKEP01 (sample SAMN11008806, study PRJNA524170) | human gut metagenome | biome: Human fecal sample; material: Feces; isolation source: fecal sample from pouch patient p4, p43, p49, p54, p55 | host: Homo sapiens | place: Israel: Tel-Aviv | collected 2014-03-20
TTGTGTTCGACAAGAAATATTGGGAAAAGTTCCCATAAATCGTTCAGAGACATTTCTGACAGATCTTTTTCTACTTTCATAGTTTTCTTTTCCTTCTTTGATAGTCTCCTAAATTTGTCTTGATATATTACTTTTTTCTCGCCACAAAATAGTATCGATGAATTTTTCCTTTGAGCACACCATCTTGCTCAAGAATTTTCTGAGCCCTAAAGAGGTTTTCCTGGTATTTTTTGACTTCAAAGTACGGGAACTCCCAGTCAATGATTCTTGCAAACCAAACGAGAGCACCTACATCATAAAATTCTATCGGCCTATAGGCTTCAGCTTCCTCAATAATGTCAAATCCATTGTCTATGAACTCTTGTCTAGCAATACTCAAATAAGCTTTAGGAAAGGGAAGCTCGACATTGCCTAGTAGAAGCTCTACAAGGTCTCTGTCATTCTCAGCGCCAACTTGTTGCGTAAGAAACATACCTCCACTTTTAAGAATTCTTTTTAGCTCTTGTATGTTGTATTTACCGTGCCTGTTGGTGACAAGATCAAAGTAATCATCTTCAAACGGAAGCTCATCTCCTCCGTCAGCTGCCTTAAAATCTATCCCTAAAGGAAGAAGTCTTTCTTCACATAGTTTGATGTTTGGAGCATAACCTTCGATTGCTGCAGTATGTTCAGGATTGGCGAGAAAAGACAAAAGAAATTCTCCGCCGCCCGTTTCCATATCTAATAGATAATCAGTATCGCGTAGATAGGATTTGATGATATTTCCAAAGTCCCATGGAAGATCATCCTCTTCTTTATATCTGTCCCTAATGTGAGAGAAATCCCACCCCTTGATATGAGCGATCTCTTGTTCATGTAGCCATTGGGCGAGAAGTGCTTGTTTTTCCATAGGTTTCCCAACTTTTGTGGACTGGTTCTGAATATCAATGTAATCAAAAGGGCTTGGTGTCTGCTGAAGTATAACATCCAGCTAAAATAATTCGTCAGAAGAGTCAAAAAATAATCAATGCATTGCGTAATAACTACTTGCAATTGCTTGCAATATCTTGCGCTGTTTTAGTAAAATGGGAGTAGAAAGGAGTGTAATTCTTATGGCAAATACCAATGCTGTTTATGCACGAATTGACCACAATCTCAAAGAAAATGCGGAAAGTATTTTGAGCCAACTTGGAATTTCTCCATCCTCGGCAATACAAATGCTTTATAGCCAAATTGTCCTTCAAAAAGGGATGCCTTTTGATCTTCGCATACCCGTTCATACACCTGTCGCAATGGGTGGTTTAACACGAGAAGAACTTGATTCAGAACTGCAAAAAGGTGTTGACTCTCTTGCAAGAGGAAAGTCTTATAGCGCAGATGAAGTAGACCAGCTATTCTCTAAGGAATACGGTATATGAGTAATCACTATAAAGTGACTTATACTCCACAAGCGCTACAGGATATTACTGAACTATATGAATATATTTGCTTTATTTTACGAGCTCCTAAAGCAGCAGAAAATCAGTCATCTCGTATCAGAAGGATTATTCGTTCACTTGATACAATGCCCATGCGACATTCACTTGTTCCATGGGAGCCTTGGTATTCTATGGGGATTCGTAAAGTATCTATTGATAACTACATGGCTTTTTACTGCGTTGATAAAGAGAAAGGTGTTGTAACTGTTATTCGTATTTTCTATTCAGGCAGAAACATTAAAGACATAATTAAAAATACGAGCAACAGTTTATAGAAGCAAAATATCGCCGTGGGTTAAGACTACTGTTGAAATAAACAGGTGTACATACCATTTTGCAAAAGGGCTAATCAGTCTTCTTAACCCTCGACATCAGACAGACATTCTCCACATGAAACGTTTGGGGGAAAAGATCAACGGGCGTGACGCTTACGGGCTTAAACGTTCCTACATCAACAAAGCGACGCAGGTCACGCGCAAGGGTTGCCGGATCACACGAGACATAGGCGATTGCACGAGCACTCTGCTCAGAGAGCTGCTTCACAACATCAGAAGCAAGTCCCGCACGCGGCGGGTCAACTACGATGATATCCGCGTCGGTGTCGGGAAACGAACGTCCCGCATCTCCGCCGATGGCATCAACGTTACTCAAGCCGGCGTCCTCCAGATTGCGCCGCAAGTCGCGCACAGCCGGGCCGTATGATTCAACCGCAGAGACAAATCCGGCGCGAAGGGCAAGCGGCAGCGTAAACGTACCGGCACCGCAATAGAGATCCATGGCCTCATCGTTATTCCGCACGTCAAGCGCAGAGAGTACCAGCTCCACGAGCTTCTCGGCACCTTTGGTGTTGACTTGAAAAAACGATGGGGCAGAGACGTGCATGCGCTCGTCGCCGATAAGCTCTGACCAAGAGCCTGCGCCGGATAGTCGCTCAACGCCTGCAATACGTCGAGCCTTGCTCGGTCCTTTTGCCATCACGCGCACGATGCTTGTGGCGCCCGTGGCATCTCCCAGCACGCGTGCAACCTGCGCTCGGGGAAAGCTGCCGGGAGCCGTCCATAGCGCCACTTCAAGGTCTTTCGTGCGGTGAGAAACGCGAATGCCAATGCGCTCAATGTCAAGCTCGTGGGAGCCGGAAAGGTAGGAGAGGGCGCCGCTCACTGCGCCGACGATCTTTTCATGAGCCTTGTCCAAAAGCGGACAATCTTTGATGCGAACGATATCTTGGCCGTTTGGTGTATACATGCCCACAAGCGTTTTGCGCCCGACTCGTTTAAAAGCAAGTTCAATCTTATTGCGATATCCCCAAGGTTCTCCCGGAGCTACGATATCGCGCACCAGCTCGGAAGTCTCTTTCGGCGAGAAGTGCCCGATGCGCTCGAGTGCCGAGACAACTCCGGCCTTCTTCTCGCGAAGCTGGGATTCGTAGGTCATATTGCCCCAGGGAGCGGCGCCTGTAAGCGCGACAAAAGGAAGGGGACTTGTGATGCGCTCGGGCGACGGCTCAAGAATCTCCATGAGCGTGGCGCGAGAAAAACGCTCACCGTCATCGGTCAGTCTTGCGCGTACAACGTCTCCCGGAACGGAGCCGCCGGAGACAAAAACCGTCTTGCCATCGGCGGTGTGTGCTATGGCATCCGCACCGTAGCTCATGCGCTCAATGGTGAGCTCAAGTTCAACCTTTGGGGCGGCGGAGTTTTGAGAGTGAGCGGAGGTATTCGAGGCAGCGCCGTTGCGAGCGCAGGTAGAAGCGTCTGAGGCAGCGCTATTGTGAAAATGAGCAAAAGTATCCACGCTAGTAAACCATACCCATAGCGCTTCGCACCTCGTCCAAGGTAGCATTTGCAATTTCATTTGCACGACGATTACCCTCATGGAGCGCTTCACGCACATGGTCGGGATGCTCTGCAATCTCTGCGCGCTTCTCGCGAATTGGTGCAAAGTAGCTGTTTACGGCTTCGGTGACATACGCTTTGAGAGCACCGCCGCCGCCCATGCCAATTTCGTTGGCAATCTCTTTAGGATCGCGACCAGTGCAGATGGCAGCCGTGGTGAGAAGCGCCGAAACACCGGGGCGCATCTCGGGATCAAAGGTAATCATGCGCTCGGAGTCGGTCTTGGATTTCTTGATGAGCTTGGCGGTTTCTTCTGCCGTCATGGAAAGGGAGATGGCATTGCCGTAGGACTTGCTCATCTTGCGGCCGTCAAGTCCTGGAATCAATGGAGTAGAGGTCAGAAGGCCTGAAACCTCAGAAAAAACTTTTCCGTAGCGCTCGTTGAAGCGGCGGGCAATCTTGCCGGTAAGTTCAATATGCGGCAGCTGATCGCGGCCGACGGGCACAATGTTGCCCTTGCAGAAGAGGATGTCGCAAGCCTGATGAACGGGATAGGTAAGCAAAAGCCCGGTAAGTGCATGACCGGAGGCTTCCTGCTCGGCTTTGACGGTGGGGTTACGGAGCAACTCTGCCTCGGTGACCAGCGACAAAAACGGCAGCATAAGTTGGTTGAGCGCCGGTACGGCTGAGTGCGTGAAGATCATGGTCTTCTTGGGGTCAATGCCGCAGGCAAGGTAGTCAACAACCATGTTGTAGACGTTGTCGGCAATATGCTCGGTGGTGTCGCGGTCAGTAATGACCTGGTAGTCGGCGATGATTACGTTGGTGTGTACGCCAAGGTTCTGCAGGCGCACGCGCTCAATGATGGTGCCAAAGTAATGGCCCAAGTGCAGTCTGCCCGTAGGGCGATCTCCGGTAAGCATGGTGTAGTTTCCGGGATGTTCTGGCAGATCTGCTTGAATCTCATTTGAGCGACGGAGCGCCGCCTCGTAGCTGCCCTCATTTGGCATAAAAACTCCCAAACTTTCAAGTTCGTGCGCAGCGCCTCACTGAGACGCCTGCGTTCTCTAGTCAACAGTGCTTATTCTATCGCAAAGACGGCCGCGCGCCTTTGAGGCTGGCGCGGACTTCTTTCCAGTTGGGATAGAAGGTGGCGAGAAGCGCATAGAATTCGCGGCTGTGTCCGCGAACGTAGAGGTGGGTGAGTTCGTGAGCGATAACGTACTTCAGAGCCTCTTTGTCATGTTCGGCGAGCTCAAGGTTAAGTGTGATGGCGCCTGTTTTGATGTTGCAGGATCCCCAACGGCTTTTCATGCGACGTACTTTATACCGTGAGGCGTGCTTTTGAGCTCTCGTTTCCATGGTGGCGGTAAGCTCAGGCAGAACCGTGCGCATCTCTTGGGCAAGAAATTCATCAAATGTTTTACGAATGGCTCGCTGTGAAGTTTCGGAGGCAAGGTCATCCAGGTAGCGGTTGGGAAGTGTGATAACAACGTCGTGTGCAAAGATGCGTGCCGTCCGCTTGGGCCCGTGAATGATGCGCAGGTTGTGCGGGTGTCCCCAAACGCTCATCGTATGTCCGGAGGCTATGGGAGTGGGAGCCTGGAGGTTCTTCTCGCCAAGTGAAGAGGCGCGAGAAAGAGCGGTGCGAATCCAGTCAGATTTGGATTCGACAAAGGCAATCGCAGTCGTTTCGGAAGTGTGCCACGGATAGCTCACGTCAACGCGGCCTTCTCGATTGACGCGCAGATTGATGTTCTTGACGGCCTTACGTGTGAGCTGTACGGAAATGCCTGCTATCTGTACGGTTTTTGCGGTCACATGAGTCCTTACCGTGATTTGGTTGATGGGGCGTACATAGTATGACACGCGTGCGGCGCATGGAATAGGGAAGCAGTATGGATAGATTGGCCCTGTGCGCCTGAAAGTAAAGCTTACAGATTATGAACATAGTGTGTTGATACTATAAAAATTCTGTAACATTGCCCCATAACAGTGCGATTTGTTATCCGATAGATTATATATAGATTGTGAGGATTTATTTATAAAGTTATTCGGAATTATCCGGGAGGCACTATGAAAAGAAGAGACGCAATTTCAAGGATTGTTCTTGCAGCGCTCGTGGCATTTTCAATGTCTATGCCGGCTCCTGCGCTTGCGGAGATGAGCGCAGAGTTTGGGAGTACTCCGGCACAGGGGTCTGCAGAAGCAGCCGGCACCTCGGCTCCTGCAGAAGCGGAGAAGAACAACGGTTTATCTGCTGAGTCATCCGCTGAGCCGAATGAGCCGAAGGATGATAACGCCAAGCATGAAGAAGCTCGCACGGAGGCAAAGTCCACAGCAGAGGCGTCTGCAAGCGATTCTTCCGAAAGTTCCACTAACTCTCAAACAGAACCTGAAAAAACTCAAGTTCAGACTCAGGCCAAGGAAGACTCTCAGAAGAACCTTACCCAAGAGACTTGGACAACAACTGCTTCTGACGGCACCCAGATAACGGTCTCGGGAAAGCTTCCTTCCGGCGGTAGCGTGTCTGCTGTTCCGACAAGTGCCTCCATCAAAGGTCAGACAACACTTCTCGCCTTTGATATCACTATTTGCGATGCTCGTGGAACAAAATGGGAGCCGGCCGGATCGCCAATTGCCGTAAACATCTCTTCCTCCCGCATTTCCGGCAACTCCGTCTCGGTCTGGCATATTTCTGACAGTTCATCCGTAGAGCAGGTGAGCAGCCCTACATCTGCTGCAGGCTCCGTGTCTTTTACGGCAAAAGGTTTTTCGGTCTATGCCGTAACTACACCTGATGCACACTTCACAAAAACCTATCGTTTCCATGTAATAGATGCATCCGGTACCGATTCCATTGTGTCAACTCAGAAACTCTCTGATGATGAGCGCTTGATAGAGCCTGCCACTCCGTCCGGAGACGGAACGTTCAGCGGATGGAAGACTTCTTCGGGATCTACCTTTACCGACTTTGGAAAAACTGCCGCAGAGCTTAACGGCGCTGCTCTTGATGCTGCGGCTGAGGCATCCCCAGTTGATCTGTATGCATCTTTCACCGCATCCAATCGTCATGTCGTTTACTTCATGTCTGCTACCGATTCAAACCGTGTGCTCAGTGCGGTGACGTATGCAGATGGTGACGCCATCCAAGGTAGCAGCATTCTTCCGCTCGTAAACACCGGCAATCCTGAAACGCAGGCCGTGGGCTGGTCTCGCACAAAAGGAGCAACCCAGCCGGATGCAAGTCTCGGTACCGTCAATGGTCAGGATGTCTATCTTTGGCCTGTTGTCAAAGCCGGACATAGCATCACCTTTGATAGCGCCGGCGGATCTTCCGTAGCCACCGAGTATGTTGATACGGACGATGTAACCGTTGCGCCGAGTAATCCAACAAGAACCGGATATACCTTTGCAGGTTGGAAGACTTCCGATGGCACAGCCTTCACTTTTGGCTCAAAGCTTACCCAATCTATCCACCTTACCGCTTCATGGACGCCGAACGCCAATACGGTCTATCATGTGAACTACTGGGTGCAGAAACCTACTGATCCTTATAATGCGGCTTCAGCCGACAAGACCTATGCTTTATATACCGTCCAAGGTTATACGGCCGCTACCGACGCTACCGTTTCTCCTGCAACTACAGATGTTGCATCAAAAATTGCCGCTATCAATGGCCAGTACTACGGTCATTTGCTCCTTGATACCGAACGGAGTGACAGCTCGGCTACGGTTGCCGCAGATGGCAGCACAACGCTAAACGTGTACCTTGATCGCTCGCTGGTACGTGTTAATTTTTACAATAGCGAAGCTGACTACAATAATGATGCCGATAAGACAGGAGTTGAAAACTACTCAGGTAATGCTGCCCATACGTTCTTAGGACTCTATGGTGCAACATTTACGCCTGTTGAACCAGAAGCAGGGTATCGTTGGTTTGATGGCACTTATTGGTCTGCTATAAATCCTTCTAACTTTAAAGCACCAGGCAGTAACAATCGTTTGGCAAACCGCTTCAACCTTTATCCTTACAAGGTAAACCTGACCAAAAACCTTATTAGATTTATCGATAACGCTGATGGGAATGGTTACAGTGCACAAGATTCTTCTTGGATACCTGCCGCTGATGAAAAATTTACCTTCCCTACAAATCCGGCAATGTATTCTTACGTCAGATACGGTTATTACACGCCTACCGGAACTCCCAAAGACCCGAAAGATCTAGACCTCGATACTGACATTACTCAGTGGTTTGATATTTCTAAGGGAGAAGGTCCTGCGAAGTATAACCCCGCTAACGGAACCGTTGTCTTTGATCCTCTGCCTACAAAATATCTCGTTATGGTCAGAAAGCGCGCTATCTATAATCTGACTCTCAAAAACGCGGCAACTTCCGTTACCTCCGAAACCACAATCTCAACCGAACAGCGTAAATATGGAGCTTCGTTAGCCGACATCTCAAGCTCAACGCCAAGTCGTCCCGCCGGATTGCCACAGTACTACCGGTTTGCCGGCTGGTATCGAGACGCTCAGCTGACCATGCCTCTCACCTCCGATAACTCCATGCCTTCAAGTGACACCTCTCTGTATGCCAAATGGGAGCCGGTACCCGTTAATGTTACGTATGTGTACAACAATGGAACACCCAACAAGACCGTGTCAGTACCCGCGCAAACAACCCTCGATGAACCGACGGGGATAACGCGTGATGGCTATGTTCTTGTCGCATGGCTTCGAAACGATGGAAAGCCGTATCGTTTTGGAAGTCCCGTGACGGAAGACATTACCCTTACGGCCAAGTGGGTTCCGATAAATCAGACGCATACGATCACCTACGATCTTGCCGGCGGTATAGGCTCTGTTTCAGATCCGATGCACTATGCCGAGGGCTCTGATATTCGTGTGCTTGATGCTTCCGGTGTGACTCCTCCTGCAGGCTCCCGTGGGTTCATTTGTTGGGTTGCAAGTGACGGAACGCGCTACTATCCGGGAGATTTGATTCCGATGGGAACTTCGGATATTTCCCTGCGCGCCGTGTGGGCAAACTCCAATGCCGTACGTCTTGCGTATGATCTTAACTACGAAGGTGCTCCTGGTCGTACGTACTCAGATTTCGTTGAGTCAAACGATACGCTTACCATTGATGCGGCAAATCCGGTGCGAGCAGGATATCGCTTCTTAGGCTGGTCCATCTCAAAAGAGGGCGGTGCACTGCTTCATCGGGGCGATAAGGTGGAAGTTGACACCATAAACGCAGAGGGAAATGTCCTTTATGCTCAGTGGGAACGCATTGATGAGCCGACGCCTGCTGAAAATAAGACTGCTTCAACAAAGGTTCTCGGTGTACTTCCCGATACGGGAGATAATTCGACTGCCATGATTTTCTCGCTTGCTGCTACCGGTCTGCTTGTGCTTGTAGCATCCACTCTGCATCGTCGTCGCACAGAGCCTCAGGCATAGAGCCACGATTACGATTCAGTGAGTTACAGACAAGCAGTAGTAAAAAGATAGCAACAGTAACTTAAAAGGGCGCAGCAAAAACGCTGTGCCCTTGTTCTATACGTGAGGTTTTGTGCGGCGGTAATGTCTAATCACATTGTCTCAACTGTACATATCTTCCCTTTGCAAATGCTTGTTTCAGAGCTGTAATGCCAACGGCAAGAAGCAAGAGAGCAAGCGACCATACTGTCAGAACAACGAGCGCAGTCATAGGTTTCAGATTGACATCTTTTAATACTTGAAGTGTTGGCCAGATCCCAAGATAACCAACAATGTTTCTCACATCAAAATATGTCATAGGAAGAAAACGAATCAAAGAGGTGTTAAAGTCTCTTACCGAGAAGTACCTCGGATAGAGAGGCAAATATACCAACGCCGCCGTTACTGCACAGGCAATGAGGGAGGATGTTAAAAGATGTTTGATGGCGCTGTAGATACAGTGCGTACATAAGGTAATGAAAATCGCAGAACAGAGTACAATCAGCAATCCTCCCAAGAAACACTCCAGTGCATTGATTGAAACTATTTCTCCTGCTCTACGAAATACGATGGGATAAGCTATAACGCCGACTCCATTTTTAACCAGTGCAAAAAGAAGTGTTGGAAGTAAAGCGGTCAGTATCAGAAGCACACTTGCAATACAGCTTGTTGCCGCCTGTAGAAGTAAGCGCTTCGTGTTGCTAATAACAGTAATTCCCAACAGTTTTTTCTCACCTGTTGTGAGATGCACTAGTAAAGATACGATTATTGCAGAACCAATAAGCAGCAGTGGTGTACGAACTTCAAAGAGACTAGCTCCCATTTCTATAAGGGGATAGTTTTTGCTGTTTGGGTAGTTTACTGCATCTCCAAGCGAACTCATTGCCATGCAATACAGGAGTTTTGCTTGTAGATCGTATGGAGATTCGGATGCAATTGAGCGGCCCGATTGAAGTTGATCCAGTTCAGTCTCAATGAGCTTAACATTGTTATCAAAGTACTCTGCTGATGTAGTTGATTCGTAAATATTCCTTTTCAGCTCAAGAAGCTGTTTTTCAGTCTCAAGATTTCGTGCAAAAGATGGATTTTCAAGTGCAAACTCGTAGTTTGTCTTTGCATTTTCGTAGTCCTCTTTGCTTTGTTCACGTGTTATTTCGTCCAGTATCCAAGCAGGGCGAAGTGGTTCATAAACCGGAGCAGCAAAAACAGCGGCTAAAATTATGGTCAATATCCAGATAACCGGATTTTTCAACAATACTTTTAAGGCACTTTTGATATACCACATAGTCAACCTCTTTTGGTTTCATTGATGTATCAGTCGTATCGGGTATGGCTAGCCGTAATACCGGTGGTAGATGTCTCTACAAGAAGTCGTCAGGGGAGCATGGATCAATTTCTTATCTCTGACCAAGAGCAAATTATCACAGACCCTATCAAGTTCTTCAGGCATGTGTGAGGAAACAATGACTGAAGCGCCATCTTGTGCCATGCTTCGCATCAGCTTTCCGGCCATTTCAGTTCGGGTGAGATCAAGGGCTGTAAAAGGCTCGTCTAGCAGGAAGTATTTTGCACCGGAGATATACGCCATGGCCAGAAGTAACTGAACTTTCATACCCTGAGAATACTTTCTTACCGGTAGCTTCTTAAGTTCCTGAGCGCCAAGCTTTTCCAGTGCTTCATCAATGTTGCGGTTAGATTTCCAAATCTTCTTGACCGTTTCCAGGTGGAATTTACCATTCATCGTCTTATAAAAAAGTGAGTCATCACCGGGGGCAAAAAATATTTGAGGTTGATAGTGCTTTGAATCTATGATCTCAATAGAGTTGGCCTCAATGGCTCCTGATTGCAATAGTTTTAGATCGCCTGCCATTGTTTTGAAAAGCGTGCTTTTTCCATAGCCGTTTGGAGCCATAAGACCATAGACGACCCCTGGTTTGAACGAGGTAGAAATATCGGTGAGGACTACCTTGTTTCTGTAACCGATTGTTACGTTTGTCAACTCAAGCATGGTCTGTCCTTCTTTCATATCCAAGCACTGTACATGCCCTTTTGAATTCCAAGATCAGGCAATCCATAAGATAGGTGCCAAAAGTCCACGAAATCAAAACGCATAGGCCACCAAGGGGGTCGAGAAGAGCTATAGGTGTTTTGGGAAAACCGAAAGATGTATCTCCAACGTAACCAACAACCTTGGTTGTATCGAAGAAACCGACCGGCAGGTATTCAAGCCATCCTCTCAGATATTGATGCTCTCCGGATATGAAAGGGATCTTCGCAGCGTATACAAGGGCAAGCCCAAGAAAAACGGATACAAGTTCATTTCTTACCAGTGTGTTAAGGCTCAAGGTAAAGGTAGCGAGAAATATGTTCGCCAGGGTCATAAGTGACAGTGACCAAATCGCACATTCAAGAGCGGTAAGCTCAATGATACGGTTTGCTTGAACCAGGACGACCGGATAGGTAGGGTTGCCTATGTCGTTACGGATATATGCGGCTGCAAAGAGCGGTAGAAATGCAAGGATGCTTAAGGTTGCCGTCAATACCGAAGCAACGCATATCTGATCCAATAGGTGCCTGAAAGATATGAAGCCCTTCTCGCCAAAAAGACGTTCACGTTGAACCGAGCGTCCTATGACAAAGCTCACAATCAAAGCGGGTAAGAAACGGATGTAATCAGGTGTGTAGTGCAGCGTTTCGGAAATCGCATGGAGGGCCGGAAGTTTGCCTTCTGAATCATAAAACGATGCTCGATCCAGTTTGCCGAGCTTATTTGATAGAGCCTTATGTGCCCCATAATATGAGTATCCGTATTTTGCCTCTCTGCCGACATCAAATCTTTGAAGCATATACTCATGGTAGAGATCGTATTTTTCAAAGAAGATCGGCGGGACGGCTGAAATATTTACGTCTCCGAGCAAGTCAATTTGACGGGAAATATCAAGGAATTCCTCGGAGGTTCGGGCGTCTTTTTGATAGGTGCCGGCCTTTTTGCAAAGGCTGTCGTATTCATTGCCGGCTTCATAAGCTCTTGCATAGTTCATGCCGTAAACATCGGCATTCAGAAATAGAGGGATCGTCAATACGGCCGCAAGGATAATATAAGACGCCCATACGAGGGGCTCTTTTATAATCACCTGAAACAATTTTTTGCAATACCACATATCTCCTCCCGGCCGCAGAAGGAAAAGCAGTAATCACTGTCCCTTAAATATTTTTACTACATTTTGACAATTATTTCTAGTAATAGGGATTTACCTGGTGAGAAGAGGCTTCAACATGGTCTTTATACGTAAGATTTTGTGCGGTGGCAATGCGCCAGCTAGAAACCCAGTCGTTTGCGTTCAAGAGCGCGGGCAATGAGGATCTGCTTGCGGATCTCAGGGATACGCTTAGGATCCATGGCAGGCACGCCGGAGAGACGATAGGGTATGCCAAGCTCTTCGTATTTCTTGGTGCCCATGGTGTGATAGGGGAGCACGTCAAGGCCAATGACGTTGCTCCAGTGGGCTATAATGCGGCCCACGCCGGCAAGCTCTGCGGGGGAGTCAGTGTGTCCCGGTACGATAACATGACGGATGAGTACGGGAATCTTACGCCGAGCCAACTCGTTACCAAAGGCAAGCGGTCGCTCCGGTCCCACTTCACAGAGCGCGTGGTGCCCTTTGGGATCCGAGTGTTTGATGTCGAGAAGTACCAGGTCAGTATTGGCCAGCAGCCGTTCAAACAGTTCCGGATGGTGTGAGTCATACGAGATGCCGGATGAATCCAGACAGGTGTGAATGCGTCCTTTAGGGTCGGTGTGAGCGGCCTCAAACAGCGCGCCAACAAACGCGACTTGAGCCAGCGGCTCGCCGCCCGTTGCGGTAATGCCGCCTTTACGGTAAAAGGGTCGGTTGCGGTCGTAGAGTGCGAGCACGTCCGCCACGCTCTTCTCATGTCCAATGCCAAACTTCCACGTATCGGGGTTATGACAGTAGGCGCAGCGCATGGGGCAGCCCTGCATGAAGACCACCAAGCGCGTGCCGGGACCGTCAACCGTGCCGAACGTCTCAATGGAATGAACCCGCCCACGCACGGTGAGCGGGTTCTGATCTGCAGATCGTTCGCATGAATTGTCTGGGATATGTTGCGATTCAGACATGAGAGAAACGGATCCTTGTGCTTGAAAAAATCCTACAGTGCCTCGTGGAAGGTGCGGGAAATAACGTCGTCCTGCTGCTCTTTGGTAAGCGAGTTGAACTTGACGGCATATCCGGAAACACGAATGGTAAGCTGCGGATACTTCTCAGGATGTGCCTGGGCATCAAGCAGGGTATCTTTAGTGAATACGTTGACGTTGAGGTGGTGTCCGCCCTTCTCGGCATAGCCATCAATCATGCTGACAAGGTTATCTACCTGCTCGGGTGCTACTTCGTTTGCTTTCATGGTTTCTCCTTTGAGAGTATGTGGCGAGAAGCACGGCGCTTCTCGCCAAGTTGTTATGAACGGTCTTCGGTGCCTTCCGGTGCGGACGGATCCGCCTCACAGGCGCAGTCAACGTGGTTTTCGATGCCGACATTGCTGAGGTCAAGATCGGAAAAATCAATGCCGTCGAGGTTGAGCTCGTCTTCGTGGAAGAGGATGTCGTTGCCCTTACCAAGCGCATTGGGGATGATTGAGAACGTGTTGGAGATGCCGTCCTGAGCGTCTCCGAAGGGGAGCTTTGCCACAGAGGCCAAGGATGCTACGGCGCCGTGCGTATCGCGACGGTGCATGGGGTTGGCGCCTGGTGCAAAGGGAGCGCCGGCGCGACGTCCGTCAGGGGTATTGCCGGTTGCCTTGCCGTAGACCACGTTTGAGGTGATGGTCAGAATGGAGGTGGTGGGTACGGAATCGCGGTAGGTACCGGTCTCGCGGACAAACTTCATGAAGACCTCAACGATGTCGTGAGCGATGGTATCTACACGGTCGTCATCGTTACCGTACTTGGGGAAGTCTCCCTCAATCTCGTAGTCAACGACTAGGCCGTCATCGTTTCTGATGGCTTTGACCTTGGCATACTTGATGGCGGAAAGTGAATCTGCAACAACGGAAAGACCTGCGATGCCCGTAGCAAACCAGCGGTGTACGTGCTCGTCGTGGAGCGCCATCTGAATGCGCTCATAGCTGTACTTGTCGTGCATATAGTGGATGGCGTTGAGGGTGTTGACATACACGCCTGCAAGCCAGTTCATCATGTCCAGGTACTTACTCATAACGTCGTCGAAGTCAAGGTAGTCTCCTTCGACAGGCTGAAAACGAGGGCCAATCTGGTCGCCGGTCTTCTCGTCACGTCCGCCGTTGATGGCGTAAAGCAGACACTTTGCAAGGTTGGCGCGAGCGCCGAAGAACTGCATCTCTTTGCCAATGCGCATGGAGCTGACGCAGCAGGCAATGGCGTAGTCGTCGCCGTGATAGACGCGCATGAGATCGTCGTTTTCGTACTGGATGGAGCTGGTGGTGATGGAAATCTTGGCGCAGTAGCGCTTGAAGTTTTCCGGCAGACGTACCGACCAAAGCACCGTAAGGTTTGGCTCGGGGCTGGTACCCATGTTCTCAAGCGTGTGAAGCCAACGGAAAGCCGACTTGGTAACTTGTGGACGACCGTCAACACCCATACCGCCGATGGATTCGGTTACCCACTGAGGATCTCCCGAGAAGAGTTCGTTGTATTCAGGGGTACGTGCAAACTTCACCATGCGGAGCTTCATGACCAAATGGTCAACAAACTCCTGGATCTCGGACTCGGTGAAGGTGCCTTCGGCAAGATCGCGCTCGGCATAAATGTCGAGGAAGGTGGTGTTGCGGCCGATGGACATGGCAGCGCCGTTTTGCTCTTTAACCGAGGCAAGGTAGCCCATGTAGAGCCACTGTACCGCCTCCTGGAAGTTGCGAGCAGGACGTCCAAGCTCCAAGCCGTAAATGTCGCCGAGCTTTCGCAACTCACCGAGGGCGCGAATCTGCTCCGAGAGCTCTTCGCGGTGACGAATGGTTTTTTCGTCCATGGTCTTATGCGTACCGGCTTTTTCGGCCTTCTTTTCCTCGATAAGCGCATCGACACCATAAAGGGCGACGCGGCGGTAATCGCCGATGATGCGGCCACGACCGTATGCATCCGGAAGACCGGTGATGATGTGGGAATGACGGCAGGCGCGCATCTCATCCGTGTAGACGTCAAAGACACCGGCGTTGTGGGTCTTGCGGCGGTTGGTATAGAAGTCAACGATTTCAGGGTCAACTTCATAGCCATAAGCTTTGCAGGCAGCTACGGCCATACGAATGCCGCCGTCAACCATAAGGGCACGCTTCAGTGGCTTGTCCGTCTGAAGACCGACGATCTTCTCGAGAGACTTATCGATATAGCCTGCTTTGTGCGAGGTGATGGTGGAGACCACCTTGGTGTCCATATCAATGACCCCGCCGTTTGCCGTCTCTTGCGCAAAGAGATTCATGACATCGGCCCAAAGCTTGGTGGTTGCTTCGGTGGGGCCGGCCAAAAACGACTCGTCACCCTCGTAGGGGGTATAGTTTTTCTGGATGAAATCGCGGACATCAATGGCGTGGTTCCAGTTACCGTGGGTAAAGTTACGCCATGCAATTGATTGGTCTTCTGTGAGGACAACTTCTGCGCCTACTTGCATAACACACTCCTCTTTTGCAGCTCCGATGACGGGCGCTGCCTTGGGCCGGAAATTACGGTGGCAAAACTCCTCTTTTTGCCACTTCCAGCAATTACTACAACGTTCGTTTTCAGACCACTGGGTTTGTGTATAGCAAGTACCTGACACACACGATAAGCGCACAAAAGGCATTTCCTAAGACACTTGGTCAGTGCTTAACTCTACACTACATATAGTGTGTGATGCAAGTAATTCTTACAACATTTGGCGGTTTTTGGATAAGAAGGAGCGATGCTCGTAGCGTATTGACATACGCACATCACTATAAAATGTGAATTAGAAGTCAGAATGGTGTATACGACAAGTATGAAGTCATAAAAGTGATACCCTTTATTTGCTGAGATTCACTGAGGTATTTGTCAGATAGATGACGTACGTAAAGGCTGGTGGCATGGGTAGTACCTGCGGAACAGATGCTGGAAAAACCGCACTTCGTAAAGAACAACGCAAGGTAAGGGATTTTGTGCCCGAGCGTGTTCGCGCCACCCTGGACGCTCGCATTTTGGCCAATCTCCAAGCATCTTCCGAATATCAGGATGCCGATTTGGTCTTAACGTATGTTTCTATGGATTCAGAGGTGAATACACGCAGCATTATTGCCGAGGCGCTGGAATCAGGTAAGCGCGTTGCCATTCCTCGCTGTACTGCCGAGAAGACCCTTGAATTTGTAGAGATTTCTTCTCTTCAAGGTCTTCATCAAAGCAGGTTTGGCATGCTTGAGCCTGATGCTTCTCTCCCTGCATTGAAAACACCGGAATTTGTGGGATCTATTTGCTTGGTGCCCGGACTGGTATTTGATGGATTAGGTAATCGCATTGGGTATGGTGGCGGATACTACGATCGTTTTCTTGCATTTTACCCAGGCCATAAGATTGCACTGACCCGCACACGGCAGCTAAGCTGCAATGAGCTCCCACATGAAGCTCATGACATCGCCGTTGATCTTCTGGTTACCGATCAGTGTATTTGGCGTGTAAATAACAATTTCAAATAACGTGAGCTAACGTGAGGACTACGCTTCTGTAAGGTATTTTGCGAGCAATGCAATACCTTCTCGATAGCTCTCAAATCCCTTACCGCAACATACGCCTATGCAAGCATCTTTAAGGTAGGAAACGCGGCGATACTCTTCGCGTTCATTGATGTCGGTAAGGTGTACCTCGACCATTGGAATCTGCACGGATAGCGCAGCATCAAGCAGGGCTATTGAGGTGTGCGTGTATGCTGCCGGGTTAATAAGGATGGCATCGTAGGTTCCAAGCGCATCTTGAATGGCGCTTATCAGATCTCCTTCATAGTTGGACTGATAGCACACGCAATCAATAAACCCCTGGTTATCCGCCTCCTCTTTACATATTTTGATAAGTGTGCGGTAGTCCTGCTTTCCGTAGAGCTCCGGCTCACGGATACCGAGCATATTGATGTTGGGGCCGTTAATGATCAAAAGCCGCAATCCCTGCTCATCTTGAGTCAGTTCTTTATGGGCCACAGATTCTTCTTTTGGGTCGGTGTCAAAAGTCCCGGTATGGGAGAGATTGTCAACCGAAAGATCAACGTTGCGCAAAAGAGATATCAGCTGCTCAACTTCCTTCTCGTCGGAGGTGGAACCGTCTTCAGGTATAGGTATGACCTGAGATGCTTGCGTATGATTGCAACAAGCGGTGATTGCAGCATTTACCTGTTGTGCAATATTTGGTCCAAAGACAACTTCAATGCCATTGATACCTCTGCCCACAATGCCAAGAACGCCTTGCAGGTTTCCAAGTTGTTCGGTATCGATACGGGTGGGGTCAGTAACGGTGAGACGCAACCGCGTCATACAGACCTCGTTACTTACAAGATTATCTGAACCTCCGATTGCCAAAAGAACGTTTTGTGCCGCTTGCTGCGAATCCATCATGCACCTTTCGTAGGTATAGACGCCGTTAATGGATTCCCCATAATCCATTAAAAATTTTATGAAAGGGGAGTGAGCTTTCAAGCTATATGCCCATGAAAAAACGACCCCTTATTTGAGACACACAGTATACGGCGAGAAAATCCATGAGTTCCGCAGGTCTACCATTCGCTCGGTAGACGGAGAGATATACGAGGTAAAAGGTTTGGAGATATCCGTGAGCGGTTGGCTGAAGGTTCTATAGTAAGAAGAGAGACTTGAGCGCGCGGGCATCCGTGAGAGGGGAGCCCGTACAGGTAAAGTAAGTATCTTTCCAGGCACGATAGAGCGGCATGCGTCTTTGCGCTATCTCTTTGAGATCATACAGGGCACTGAGCGGCCGATCTTTTATGGAGAGACCTTCAATGGGTCGATCAAGAAAGACCAAATGTCCGTTTTGCTTCAGATAGTCGTAGTTGACATCCCGTGCAACCACACCTCCACCGCACGCAATAATGGATCCTGTTTGTGAACCCACACGCCGGGTAATTCTTGATTCAATGTCTCTAAAGTACGTCTCGCCATAGGTTCGCAAGATTTCCGATGACGTTTTCCCTGTTTCATCGTGTATGGCAACGTCAATATCAACGCAGGGCCTTCCGCAGAGTTTTGCAAGTTCAACTGCCGTACTTGTTTTGCCAACACCGGGCATACCGATAAGAACGATGTTTTGCATCTTTTGGGCAAGAGCGCTCTCAATGGCTTCAATTTTTTTAGAGTCCATCCGTTGGAGCTCTATCGTGGGGCGCGTGGCACGTGCGGGCGCGTTTGGTGCCTGAAAGAGCGTATGCGCCGCGTATGCTTGGGCAACAAGCATACCGAGACCGTTTTCCGTGGCTACACCGCACCTTTGTGCTTCAAGAATAAGGCCGCTTCTTAGCGGATTATAGATGAGATCAATAACACCGCTAAGTTTAGGAAACGCCGTAAGCATGCCATCAGGAAGTGGACTTTTTGGGCAGGCAGGATACATGCCGACGGGCGTACAGTTCACGATGAGAAATACACGGCGGCTACAATCGGGCACGTGGTTCTCGGTAAGGTCTTGATAGGTAATCCAGTCATTGCAGAGAGTATGTCGAGAAAAGAGAGAAGTACTTCTCGACACGCCAACGACATACGCGCCAAGTTTTGTACAGAGATAGCTCACGGCGCGACCGGCGCCACCGGTGGCGCCCAGCACCAAAACGGTCTTTTTGTTTAAGAAGTCGTGAACAGAAAGGCCTGCTGTGAAACGGGCAAACCGCTCTAAAAGCCAGTGAAATCCCATTGCGTCAGTGTTTTCGGCAAAGACGGTATTGCCGTATCGCACAAGCGTGTTGGCTGCTCCTATGGTACGTGCCGCTTCACTTGCAACATTGGCGCTAAGAAGTGCTTTTTGCTTGTATGGAATTGTAACGTTAAGCCCTTTCCAATTCTGACTTGTGAATACGGCATCGACCTCGTCAAAGGCAGCCTCGATAAGAGCATAGGAGTCGGTCCCTAACAGCGCATGAATCTCCGGCGACCAACTGTGCGCAAGATGTTCTCCTAAAAGGCCGTATGATGCGGGGATTTCTTTCATGAGAGGTGGCTCTGCCGTGATTTGGCCGCATCCATTAAAACGTGCATAAGCGAGACCGTAGACGGTTTGAGATACTCAGGGACGGATGCCTCTGCCATCTCAATCTTTTGCCGCTCACGGCTTGGATCCGGTATTGAAAGGTTGTGCTCGCGTTTATATACGCCAATTTGTGCTGCCAGACTTGTACGTTTGGCAAAGAGATCAAGAATCTGTGCATCGATCGCATCGATTTGCACGCGCAGTTCCTCAAGCGTGTCTGTACTCATAGTCCCACCTCGTATGGATTGCGTTTTGATTCTTGCGGCCAGGAAAGCTCTGCATCGAGAAGAGCGAGGGCGCATACGGCTTCCACCACAGGAACGGCTCTGAGAGCCGCACAGGTATCATGACGTCCGTGGACCTCAAGAGTTGTCTGGGTATTTGAAGACAGGTCAACTGAGCGCTGGGGAAGTGAGATACTTGAGATGGGTTTGAATGCGCATGTAAAGAAAAGAGGCGCTCCGGTTGAAATACCCCCAAGAATGCCGCCCGCGTTGTTCGTTGCGGGTTGTACTTCACCGTCTTGTACAACGTACGGATCATTATTTTTACTACCACGGGTACGCGCCGCTTCAAAACCAAGGCCAAATTCAATGCCTTTAACCGCAGGGATACTAAAAATGGCATGTGCTATGGTGCTTTCGAGTCCTTCAAAGAGCGGAGAGCCCATGCCGGCGGGAATACCCGTTGCTACACACTCAACAAGACCTCCGACACTGTCACCCGCATCGCGAGCCTCCCGTATGGCCGAGAGGATCTTCTCGCCCGCCAAATCATTGAGAACGGGCAACCCTTGTTTGGCATGGAGATGGGAAATTTGCTTGGATAAGAGCAGCCGTGAAGCAGGGGAGGCATCAAAAACCGCGAGCGTGTCGTCTTTTATTCCGGCAACTTCTTTAAGATGTGCGGCAATATGAATTTCTTGCGTGGAAAGTGCCTGGATGGCAATGCCTCCGGCAAGGCAAAGCGCCGCCGTAAGGCGTCCGGAAAACTGTCCGCCGCCTGAAGCGTCCTGGCGTCCGTGCCATTTGTACCAGGCGGCAAAATCGGCATGTCCCGGCCGAGGAACGGTACTGAGGTAGTCGTAATCGCCTGTGCGTACGTCGGTATTTTCAATGATGGCCGCAAGGGGAGCTCCACACGTTGTTCCCTTGGAAGTAAGTCCTGAGAGAATACGGAATGAATCTCTTTCATGGCGCGGAGTATCTCCGGAAAACGAGCCGGGTGTACGTCTGGCAATAAAGTGTGTAAGCGCATCCATGTTAAGGTGCAAACCCGACGGTAAACCATCAAGAACGCAACCAATCGCTTTGGAATGAGACTGTCCGAAAACGGTAACGCGCAATGTTGTTCCAAATGTTGAAGGCATACGTACCTGCTATTCCGTTGTGTCCGTAAGTTCCACATTGCCACCGAGAGCACGGAAATCCTCGAAGAAGGCGGGGTAGGATTTGGCGATCGCTTCCGCATGTGTGACGGTGGTTGGATTGTTCGCAAAGGAGGCGGCAACCGCGGCCATCATAACAATGCGATGATCGCTCTCGCCATCGACGCTTCCTCCGTCAAGAGAGCCGTGACCTTCAATAACGAGAGTGTCATCGCCCTCAATATATGCCCGGCCCCCAAGAGCGCTTATGGCAGCGGTAATGCTCTGCAAACGATCGGACTCTTTTAAGCGCAGCCTTTGAACGCCACTGAATTTCGATGTACCTTCCGCAAACGCCGCAACAATGGCAAGCGGCGGCACCAGATCGGGCGTGTCGGCAACGTTAAGTTGAATGGCTCGGAGATGATCGTACATGGCCGCGGCAGTACTTCCGTGGCGAGAAACACGTGCGCCTACGAGTGAAAGCGCAGCCAATATGGTGCGATCACCCTGTTTGCTTTGCATGTTGAGGTCCGTAACTTCCACACCCGAGCCAAGGGCCCCTGCAGTAAGCCAAAAGGCTGCATTTGACCAGTCACCTTCGACTTCGAGAAGGCCGGGGGTTTGATAGCGGACATTGTCGGAAACATAGAATCTGAGGTATTCGGTATCGTTTTCTGTTACGTGGGTCTTCTCGACACCCACGCCGAACTTTGCAAGGACCGAGCAGGTAAGATCTATATACGGTGCAGACTCAACCGGCTCAGTTACCAGTACCTCAAGATCTTGCTCCATAAGCGGAGCTGCCATAAGAAGTCCGCTTACAAACTGTGAGGAAATATTGCCCGGCAATACAAAGTAGCCGCCTTTAATCTGCCCAGAAACCGAAAGAGGATAGGAGTCTTCCGGAGACAAGCGTGCCCCGTGGGACACAAGTTCCTCGTAGAAAGGTGTAAGAGGCCGATGGGCGAGCGTACCTTCAACATGAAGTTCAACCTTACGTCCAAGGGCACAGACTAAGGGAAGGAGAAAGCGCAGGGTTGAGGCAGACTCACCACAGTTGAGATCAAATCGGCGCAGGTTAAAGAGGACGCGTTTGGGTTGCTTGATGGGTGAAACGCGATAGCCTTTTGATGTTTTGGCAAAGTGAGCGCCAAGTGTCTCCAAACACGCAATGGTAGCGTCAATGTCTTTTGATGCGGTATGGCAGGTAATGTCTGTAATACCGTCGGCAAAAGCCGCACAGATGAAACTTCGGTGAGCCTCGGATTTTGAGGCGACACTGCGAATACTTCCTGAAAGCTCATGTGGAATAATAGTTGCTAACACGGTGTACTCCTAAAGAGTCTTGAGCGGCTGGAACCAAATAATGGTTCCAAGTACTTCAATGGTGCTATCTATATCAGAGATGCCGATGATGATATCGTCCAAATTTTTATTATGACTGTAGGGAGAGAGCATAAGGTGCTTGGCACCCTCGTTCCAAGTACGCAATATTACATATGATTTTTGATTCCACAATGTACTAAGCTCCTGATAATTAAGTACCTCTACAGCAACGATTGATCCATTTTTTGGTTGCTTTTCATTGGGATCTACAACAACAGCAACACCTTGAGGAATCTTGAGATTGTATCCGTCATCTTCAACAATGAAAGCAAATAGATTTTTTCTGTTTTGAGCAATATATGCAGGAATGGAAATCAATATGCATGAATCTTCTTTGACATTTCCATGAGTATCAAACAATACCTTTATGAGGGGAATTTTGATCTGTTCATCAGAACTGAGGGTGGATTTGTATTTTTGAGCTAGACCATAAGTATCAGATATAAGATCGTCTTCTGAAATCCCGAATGCATTACACAGTTTCTTTAAAGATTCTTTTCTAGGGAGTGATCCTTTTCTCCAACCGGTAACTGCACCAGCAGTAACACCGCTTAGGCGGGCGATTTCATCTTGTGTCACATTTTTTAATACGAGAAGAGCCTCTAAATTTTCAGAAAATCCCATAGAAACCTCATTTATATCGCTGGCGGCTGAGAAACAACCGCTCACCGCAAATAAATTGAGAAAAACTAAAACTCAATTTAGAATTACTAAATAGAAGAGGTTGAATCTCAATACTGAGAATACCTCAAAATGAGCAACAGATGTATGAGTCTTTGCCTATCAAACGAAAGAAGGGGTTAATATGGACGCAAGCTTTGGTTCGGTTACTCAAATATTACGCGGATATACCTATGAGCAGGTACGATTGGTTGTCTCCTTACTTGTAGGAAGTAAGGTACATAATGTTGAAATAACTTTAAACTCTGATGATCCATACACAATCATAAGGAAAATTTCAGCCGAATTTTCTGATCATTTGCATATTGGAGCTGGAACTGTACTTACGTTAAATGAACTTAGAAATGCAGTGAACGCAGGAGCTACATTTGTTCTTTCTCCAACCATGATGTCTCAAGAAATGTTTGATTTTTGTAAGGAAAAAGGCATACGAAGTGTTCCAGGGGCATTTACACCTTCTGAAATTCGACAGTGTTTTTTAGATGGTGCCGATATTGTTAAGGTTTTCCCCGCGAACGAAGTTTCACATACCTATGCATCTAAAGTTTTGGAACCACTAGGGTCTTATCCTTTGATGGCTGTTGGTGGTGTAACAGCAGCTAATGTAAAAGAAGTTTTTTCCGGTGGTTACTCATATGTTGGAACAGCAGGTGGAATTTTCAAAAAGAAAGACATTATAGAGATGAATGTTAAAGCTCTTAAAGAAGAGCTGCAGTTTTTTGAAGAGAACCTTGTGTAGCTTAATTTAAGAAAGGGATATCTATGAAGATTGTTGGAGTAACTGCGTGTCCTACTGGTATTGCACATACGTATATGGCAGCTGAGGGACTTGAAAGGGAATGTCGTAAACGTAACTTCGCGGTAAAGATTGAAACCCAGGGGAGTATAGGGCCGGAGAATGAACTTTCACAGGAAGATGTTGATTCAGCTGATGTTGTGATACTTGCAGTAGGAATTGTTATTGAAGGGGAGGAACGCTTTGAGAATGCTCTCGTTTTGCATGCGGATGTGAATAAGGCTATTTCTCATCCAGAAGTAATTGTTGATGCAGCGGTAAAGCTGTTTTGTGAATCGCAATAGACAGGAAGGTGGCAATGTATGGAAGACAAGAAACTTAAAGCTTTTGGAAAAGACATCCAAAAACACTTGCTCAGTGGCGTCTCCTTTATGATTCCGTTAGTAGTTGCAGGTGGTGTTATCTATGCAATTTCGATTTTGGGGGCCGTGTCTACTGCTAAAGGACTTATTCCAAACGGTCCGATAATGACGTATTTAAGTGTACTTGGTAAAGCTGGTCTATCTCTAATGATTCCTGTATTTGCAGGATATATTGCATATTCAGTTGCCGGACGTCCTGGTCTTGCACCTGGTTTTATTATGGGATTCATTGCAAATAATACTGTTCAAGTAAATGGAATTGACGTAAAGTCCGGATTTTTAGGCGCCTTACTTCTAGGACTTATTGTTGGATACATCGCTAAATGGATGAAATCATGGAAAGTCAGTAAAACAGTAAAAACTATTATGCCTATACTCATTATTCCAACGTTGACAACATTAATTGCAGGAGCACTTTATTACTGTGTTATTGCAATTCCATGCTCATGGATTATGAATGCTCTTACTGAAACAATGAACAACCTTGAAGGTGCGAGCAAATATGCTCTTGCTGCTGGTATTGGAATCTTTGGTGAACTTGATTATGGCGGACCGGTAACTAAAGCTGTTTCGATGTTTACTCTTTCTTTAATTAATGAAGGAAACTACTTCCCGAATGGACTTTTCCGAATAATAGTTGCAGTACCACCTATTGGTATTTTCTTCTCTACACTTATTGCGAGAAACAAGTGGAGTATTGAAGATAGGGATCTAGCGAAATCAATTGCAATTATTGGCTGTCTTGGTATTACGGAGGGTGCTATACCTTTTGCAGTAAAAGATTTAAAGAGGGTAGTTCCAAGCTCAATTTTTGGTTGCGTTGTTGGAGCAGCTATCGGTGCATTTGGGGGAGTTTCATGTCCTGTACCTCATGGTGGTTTTATTGTATTGCCCGTTGTTGGAGAACCTCTTTGGTTTTGTGCAGGTATAATTGGTGGAGCACTTGCAACAGGAATCTTACTTTCTATTTTGAAAAAACCGCTTGAATCTCAGGAAACTAACAAGACTGATGCGTCCTTTGCCATTGTTTAGTTCATGCTTTTGAGGTGTTTTATTTTATATAGCGAGAAGCTCAGACTTCTCGCTATACCTGTTTTATGAGTTTTCGATCTAGGCAAGCTTTATCAGATCCGAAAGCGTCTCAAAAGAAACGGGCATCACTGACGACGTGCCGATGGATTTTGGAACGATGATGTTTAGGACATGATCGGTTCGTTTTTTGTCTCGTTTAATGTACGCGAGAAGCTCTTCGGATTGATAGGGAGACTCCGTAGGCAGGTTATATGCCCTCACGCAGTTCTCTATGGCATCGGCGGTTTCTTTGCTGCACCAGCCTTTCTTCTGACTTATACGCCCCATCATACAAAGACCGGCTGCCACGCTGTGCCCATGGGGAAGCGTGTAGTTACTTGCGGCCTCGATTGCATGTCCGAATGTATGTCCCAAGTTCAGCCGAATACGAACTCCATGCATATCAAAAGGATCTTGCTCAACAAGGGTCTTTTTGATGTTGACGCAAGTTATAACGATATTGGTCAGCCAGTCTAAGTTCTTCTCGTGTATTGCAAGGTTACTTCCCAAAGGAGCGTGGTCCAGTAATTGAGAGAACAAGGTTTTATCGGCCATAACGGCGCACTTTATTACCTCCGCAAATCCTTCTTCTATATCTTGTGCCGAGAGGGTTTGCAAAAGAGATGTGTCGGCTATAACGAAACTTGGCTGCCAGAAAGTCCCCGCCTGGTTTTTACCGGATGCCAGGTTAATCGCTGTTTTTCCTCCCACGGAAGCGTCAACCATGGAGAGAAGAGTCGTTGGCATGGTGACGTAGCGTATACCGCGAAGATAGGTGGAAGCGGCAAATCCTGCAGTGTCACTGACCACGCCTCCGCCAAATGCAATGACGCAGGAGTTTCTCGTAAGCTCGTTTTGTGCAAAGTCAGACCAAAGCATCTGTAAAGTTTCAGGTGATTTTGTGTGCTCACCGCAGGGAAGGATGGTCTGGGAGATATTTGAGAAATTCCGGTAAAGTACCGCTTTCAGCCGATTCAGGTAGAGCTTTGATACGGTTGTGTCAGAAACAATATGCAGATGCGTGTCAGAGTCCATCCAAGGGGCCAATATGTTGGCGCTTTCGGCAAGCGCATCTTTGCCAATAATGATTTCAGAAGAATTTTCAAGTTGATATTTTGAGAGGTCAAGGCTTAGTTTTGAATACGTCATATATGTCCTCATCTTGTGCTTTGGCGTGTGTTGTAGTGAGTCTAACATGGTGAGTATCTTGTGCACATAAATTTTCAACTTGAATTAGGGTAGGGGTGCTCGCTATACTTACCAACCATGGCCCCGTAGCTCAGTGGATGAGAGCGTTTGCCTCCGGAGCAAAAGGTCGTGGGTTCGAACCCCACCGGGGTCACCATGTATGAAGCACTGATATCTGCTGCATTCATGCTGACAAGAAGTGCTGGCCTGGCATATATGCCTTGAGATACGTGCCAAATTTTGGCTGGAGAATGATGATAAACGCTACAAAAGAGCAGGATAGCGTAACTTTACAAGGTTTAAGTTCAACAGAAGTTGCCAAGCGGATTGCAGATGGCCGCGTCAATACCAATACGGATGTAAAAACAAAGTCTATTCCTGCCATCATTAAAGACAACGCACTGACGCTTTTTAACGTAGTAAACGTTACCATGGCATGTTTAGTGCTTCTAACGGGTGAGTTGCGAAACGTCCTTTTTATGGTGGTAGTTTTTGCAAATCTGTTGATTGGCATCGTACAAGAGGTGCGCGCCAAGCTCATGGTAGATCGCCTGAGCCTTTTAGCAGCTCAAAATGTGACGGTTATTCGCGATGGTCATGATAAGGCCATATCTCCTTCTGAGCTGGTAGTTGATGATCTCATTCGGCTTCGTACGGGAGACCAGGTTCCGGCTGATTGCACGTTGGTTGAAGGATTGCCGACAGTTGACGAAAGCCTGCTTACGGGTGAGAGCAAGCCTGTCGAGAAGAGACAAGGCGACGAGCTTCTCAGCGGAAGCTTCATAGATTCAGGTGGTTTGGTGGCTTGCATTACACGTGTGGGACAGGATGGTTATGCCGCACGTATTAATGCCGAAGCAAAATACGTTAAACCCATAAACTCAGAAATCATGCAGACGGTTAACTCAATCATCCGCGCAGGCTCAATTGCCCTGATACCGCTTGGAATAGGGCTTTTTTTGCGCACCTATCTGCACGCACCAAACGATGTTTCTGCTGCCATCTTATCTTCGGTTGCTGCTGTTATCGGTATGATTCCGCAGGGTTTGGTGCTTTTGACCTCTTCGGTTTTGGCCATTGCCACCGCCCGTCTTGCGTTTAAGAAAGTGCTTATCCAACAAACGTACTGCATTGAGACGCTTGCCCGCATTGATACGCTCTGTTTGGATAAGACCGGAACAATTACTACAGGAAATATGGAAGTTGCTCATATTGTTGACGCTGACCTAGACCTTAAATCCGATGTCTCACATATCATAGAGGCGCTCGCCGCCATTACGGACGCCAATAGGCATGACGCGAACGACACCGCTCAGGCAATTCTTACCTATCTTGCGGCGCATGATGTACGGCCTCCACGTATTTCTCGCGCTATACCGTTTACCTCGGCACGTAAATATTCAGGTTGCATAACCGATGATGGTATATGTTATGTTATGGGTGCGGCTCAGTTTGTTATGAACCAGGAGATTGCACGGCGCTCTCTCGCGTCGGGTATCTTCGATGAACTTGAACGCGTGCTTGTGGTCTGCCGGGTGGAGGGCATATCTGAAGACAACGCCATTATTGGCACGCCGCAACTCTTGGGTTTTGTCGGTATCCAAGACCAGATCAGACAAACCGCTCCGGAAACAATTCAATACTTCATACAGCAAGGAGTTGACCTTCGCGTTATTTCCGGTGATGATCCACGCACCGTTGCTGCCATTGCACGGCGAGCCTGCATTCCTCATGCGGATGCGTGGGCTGATGCGACAACACTGAAAGACGAGAAGGACATTGCGCACGCGGTTGCAACCGCTCACGTATTTGGCCGGGTCACCCCACAGCAAAAGCGTCTTTTGGTGCAGGCACTCCAGGCTGAGGGGCATACGGTAGCAATGACGGGTGATGGCGTAAATGACATTCTCGCGCTGAGAGAATCGGATTGTTCAATATCCATGGCATCAGGATCTGCTGCAGCTCGAAACGTTTCCGAGATTGTTTTGGTTGATAACGATTTTGCTCATATGCCTGAGGTTGTGGCGGAAGGACGACGCTCAATCAATAACCTGCAGCGTTCTGCATCACTTTTCTTGGTAAAAACGGTATTTACTGCAGCGCTTGCTCTTTTTTGCATCATTATGCCGCCGTATCCGTTTATCCCTATTCAGATGTCTCTTCTCTCCTTTGCAACAGTGGGATTTCCGTCTTTCGTGCTTGCGCTTGAGGCGAATCACGATCGCGTACAGGGTAACTTCCTCAAAAACGTACTCAAACGTTCACTTCCCGCTTCGGCGGCAATTACCGTTTCTTTGGCTCTGGCCATTGTGTGCGGACGCCTGATGGGGGTATCGCGTGCTGAGGTATCCACTGTCTGTCTTATGGTGACCGGAGTTATTGGAGTTTTGCTCATTTATCGCATTTCACTTCCGCTCAATACGCTCCGTGGAACTTTACTTGTCGCAGTAAGCCTGATGGTTATATTGGGATGCACGGTTTTTAGATCGTTTTTCCGCATCGTCTGGCTGATGCCCAATATGTATGGGCTTCTCGCTCTTGCACTTGTTGTTGCGCTTTGTATTTTCAATCGGCTCTATACCTTCCTTCAAGATCACAGCAATCAAAGTCGGATATTTGCAGTTTTTGTTCGTGTTTTTGGTGGGAAAAATAATATGCGTACGCCAAGCAATGCATAAAGAGTACTATAGCTGAGACGATTACACGGAAAGGGGAGAGTATGCGTTGTCCAAAATGCGGAGCCATTGTTCCTGATGGAACACCAAAGTGCCCGCATTGTCATGCGGATTTTGGCCATACGCAGCGAATTCCCGTAACGGATGCACAGTGGTGTCCGCATTGCGGAGCACTTGTGGAAAAAGATATGGAGCTGTGTCCTAAGTGCGGCATGCCGCTTCCTAAAGCACTCCGTCAAAGCTCCGCTCCCAATCCAATTCGCCCGCAAAGAAATCTTCGACTTCCTGAGATAGAAGAAGAGTTATATGGGACCAAGCGGGGAAAAGTAACCGTTTTAGGTGCAGATGTGATATCCGGCGAGAAGAACGTCTCTGCTCAGGAAAATCCGGATTCGCACGTATCTGAAACTTCCGTCAAAGCAATATCTGAATTTGATGACGCGCACACACTTGATCCCGATTCTACTGCCGTGGTAACTCTCAATGAACGGCAGCCGGCACCTCGTTTTGAAAGTGCCATTCCTTCGGAGCCCGCCCACAACGGAGACAGTGAAAGGGCTGAAGGCATGCCCGGTTTACGTGTTGTTATTTTTACGGCAATCCTGGCTCTTATTGTGGTGGGGGGCAGTGTGCTCTTCATTACGCATCCATGGGACCCTTCTGGTAATGAAGAAAAGACAACACAAGGTACCGATCTTTCAAAACAGGGATTTCCGGGTGTCGTTGAAAAGCTTAAGGGCCAAGATAACAGTGATACGTCAGCTCCAAGTACTGACAGCGACCCTTCATTTGACGCGATGGAAGCGGATTACAAGAAATTATCAGAGCTTGAAGAGCGCTTGAACAGCAACGAGGCCACCTTTGACACCGTTGCCATTACCGCCTCAAAAGAAGATCGACAGAAAGCCGCAGATGACGCTCAACAAACGGCTCTTGAAATCAGTAATTTAATTGACGATATCAATAACATTGATGACGCGGCCGGCGTGTATAGAACCCAACTGGACAATCTTGCCAAATTGGGCAATTGGCTGCGCAACCGTTCGGACGCACTTGAGAAGGGCTGGAGTCTTTCACTTGCCGCCGAAGACCCAAAGAGTGCCAAAGACCGAATTTTAGAACCGGTAGACGGTATGCGCGATGGGTCCGGAAAAAGTGAATATCAGCAGCTCTTTGAGAAGAATTATGATTCTTGGAAGCCCACAAAAAAACAATAAGTGCCATCGTTTTGTTTGCCGAAACTATGAAAACTGTAGACAACTGCTAAAATAACAAAGTTATGACATGTTTCCACCATAGCGTGGAAGGCAGGAGGACAAAACATGGGCTTTGGGCTTGATCCGCTTTATACCCCAAAACGTCACGTTACCGGCACGGAGATAGCGGTCTTCGATACTTCAAAGGGCACCATTCGTGTCCGGCTTGACGGTGCAGGTGCGCCAATTCATGTTGCAAATTTTTGCGAACTTGCCGAGTCGGGCTTTTATGACGATACAAAGTTTCACCGCTATGTTCCGGGGTTTGTCATCCAAGGTGGAGACCCTTATACGCGTGAGATGAATCCAGCCGATGTAGCTGCAGGTCGTCCGGGTGCGGATGGAATTCCGGGAACCGGAGGTCCGGGGTATCGCATCAAAGCTGAGTTTGCCAGCAATCCTCACAATTTGCATGACGATGGGGCTCTTGCAATGGCTCGCTCTTCTGATCCGGATTCTGCGGGCTCTCAGTTTTACTTCTGTCTTGGATCTCAGCACGGATTGGATTCAGGATACACTGTCTTTGGTAAGACGCTTGAGGGTAAAGCCGTTATCGCTGAACTTCGAGCAGGAGATGTACTGCATTCCGTTCGTATTGAGACCGCATAATTCTTTTGCATAGATAAAAAGTTGGAGGAAACCGTGAAACAGCAGGCATATGAACAAGGAAAGGCTGCCTATCAGTCAGGTGATTGGTTACGAGCCGTTACGCAGCTTGGTCAGGTAAAAGAGGCTGGCGAGAAAAACGGTGAAGTTGACCATCTGCTTGGCAATGCATACATGAAGCTGGGCCAGTTTGAATCCGCAGCATATGCATACAACTCGGCGCTTGAAGACGTGGCGTACGGAAAAGTTGGTGCTCTTCTCACAAATAGAGGTCGCGCTCTTTTGGCTGCCGGTCAGACGCAAAACGCCATTGACGTACTTTCAAAGGCCGTCCAAGATCCGTCATATCTCACCCCATACAAGGCCTATCTTGCTTTGGGTTCAGCGTATGAGCAGCTTGGAGATACGAGAAATGCCGGCATTGCATATCGTAATGCCGCGGTTGACGAAGCAAATCCGCATCCCTCAGGAGCTCTTCGGAGCCTGGGTAAAAGCTTCATGGGTCTTGGCCGCCCGGTTGATGCCGTTGAGGCATATCGTACCGCGCTTGATTTTCTGACACCCCTTGAGAGCCAGGCTGAAGTTTACTGTGAGCTTGGTCTTGCCTATGTGGCGGCCAACCGTATGTCCGAGGCCGTGGACGCATTTTCACACGCAACTTCCGATGCTGCCTTTGTCATGCCGGATGACGCGCGAGCAGCGTATGAAGCTGCGCAGAACGCCGTTGCAAGGATCCGCTCCCGTAAGCCTTCCGAAACCGATGCATTCTTGCAGGCTGCAGGATACGGTAATTACGACCCGCTTGATCCCATGGGTGAATCCGGTGAGCTTATTCCTTCTGCGGAAGACACCGGGTTCTTCTCGCTTTCCGAGGAAGACATTCTTGCGCAGGACAAAAAAGACAGAAAAGTTCGCCGTAAGCACCGGCATACCGGACTTAAGGTTTTTCTTGTCATTTTGGTTCTTCTTGCGGCGCTTTGCGGAGGCGGTGTCTTTGCCTATACGCAAGGTTATGGCTGGCCAACTCAGCAATCAGTGATAGAAGGCATTTTCTCTGCCAAAGCACAGGGTACCAGCGGAAATATCAAGCAGTATATTGCCAGTACCGTTGATGACAAAAAGGTGCAGGAGATTAGCAATACGCTGCCGTCCTCGGGCACTCCCACCATTTCCGACCTCACTAAGATGGCAACAACCTCAACGGCGCACGTTACGGTTAATACGGGAAGTAACGGCAACATTGAGTACACCATTGCACTTGTACGCGACGGTATTGGCTGGAAGGTCTCAGACGTTGTAACCAACTATGTACCAAGCAACGGTCAGCAGCAGACGAGCAATACCCAAACAAATGGTCAGCAGCAGACGAACAACAATCAGCAAACAAATGGCCAGACTCAAACACAGTCTCAGTCCGGAACCACAAACACCGAGCAAACACAGACAACGCAAACCGGTCAGACACAGTCTACGCAGACAACACAAACAGAGAACAACTCGAATTCATCTCATTCATCTAACTAAGTTGTGAACTTCTCAGCCGTCCCGTGCATGCGGAACGGCTGAGCGTTACACTAGAGACACTGTTGGGAAAGAACCGGATGCACAAGCCATCCGATAGATGATTGGAAACCATGTCTATCTTCGATTCGCTCTTCGGAGAATATGGCGGAGACCTCGCAATTGACTTGGGAACCGCAAACACGCTGGTTGCCGTCCGCGGCCAGGGCATTGTCATTAACGAACCTTCTGTTGTTGCTATCGACAAGAGCGAGAGTCGCGTTTTGGCAGTAGGTGCGGATGCAAAACGCATGATTGGCCGTACGCCCGGTTCAATCATTGCCGAGCGCCCACTCAAAGATGGCGTTATTGCAGACTTTGACGTCACCGAAGTGATGCTTCGGTACTTCATCGAGAAAGCGCGCGAACGCAAATATCCGTGGTCGCCGCGGCCGCGTGTCGTTGTGTGTGTTCCTTCCGGCGTTACGTCTGTCGAGAAACGCGCCGTCTTTGAGGCAACCATCCAAGCCGGTGCTCGTCAGGCATATCTTATTGAAGAGCCCATGGCGGCTGCGATTGGTGCCGATCTTCCCATTGAAGATCCTACGGGGTCCATGGTCGTTGACATCGGCGGCGGTACGACCGAGGTAGCGGTCATCTCCATGGGAGGCATTGTTGTCTCGCAGTCAATCCGTACCGCAGGCGATGAATTTGATCAAACGATTCTTGAGCACGTACGTGATGCATATAACCTTTCAATCGGAGAGCGCACCGCGGAGGACATCAAAATTAAAGTTGGCTCTGCGGCACCTTTGGCGGAAGAGCTTGACGTTGAGGTAAACGGCCGCGACGTTATGAGCGGTCTTCCTAAAACGGTTCGTATTGAGTCGGAAGAGATTCGTCGCGCTTTGGATCGCCCGCTTGACGAGGTCACCAAAGCAGTAAAAGATGCTCTCGATGTTACGCCGCCTGATTTGGCGTCCGATCTTATGTATTACGGTATCCTTCTTACCGGTGGCGGCGGATTACTCCGCGGCCTTGATCAGCGGCTTCGTGAAGAAACAGGAGTTCCGGTTAACGTGAGCCCTACCGCTCTTGAAAATGTTGTTACCGGCTGCGCAAAAGTACTTGAAGCCAATGCTCTTTCCGGTGGGTTTGTTCAAAGCGCAGGCCAATAGGAATGCCGTTTACTAACGGAGCAAGAGGACTCTCATCCGGCCTCAAAGACAATTCAACAAAGCATACCGGCGGTAGGACGTTTATCATCCTGTCGATTCTATCTGCCGTGCTTCTGACGGTAGGGGTACGCCTTGGTGAGACGGGACCGATTGCGATGGTCCGTGGGGGCTTTAATACCATCACCATGCCCATTCGCGTTATCGGCTCTGCAGTGACCGCTCCTTTCCAAGGAGTCGGCAATATCTTTGTGAACCTGACAGCAAACCAGGAAACACTGACGCAGCTCCGTGAAGAGAACGAGCAGCTTCGTTCCCGTAACGCAGAGCTTGAAGAAGCCAATACGTCCGTGCAGAGACTGCAAGGGCTTCTCGATCTTCAAAATACATACAACCTCAAATCCACGGGTGCGCGCGTAATTTCCGGATCGAGTGATTCGTGGAGTTCCACCATTACCATAGATAAAGGCTCCATCTCCGGGCTTGCGGTTGGTATGCCGGTAACCGACAGCTCGGCGGCAATCGGACAGATTATTTCCGTCAGTCCAACCAGCTCAACGGTGCGGCTTATCACCGATGAGCACTCTGGGGTAGCCGCAATGGTGCAGTCAAGCAGGGCACAGGGAATTCTGATGGGATCGGCCTCAGGACAGCTCACGCTTAACCAAGTCCGCACCGACCAAACGGTCAAGGTGGGGGATACCATCGTGGCAAGTGGTTTGGGCGGCGTATTTCCCAAAGGGCTTCCTTTGGGAAAGGTGACGAGCGTTGAGACCAATCCCGGTGCTCTGTATTACACCATTGTGGTTGAACCCATTGGACATGTAACAAACAACGAAGAGGTCATGGTCATTACTTCTCTTACCGAAGAGCAAAAGGCAACGGCAGAAGACATTGCTGAGGCAGATACACAAAATACGGGAGGAAATACGTCTTCAGGCGCAAGTTCGGGCTCAGGATCAGACGGCAACGACAAGAACAAATCTGATTCGTCCTCAAACTCCACCTCAAATGACAATACTCAAACGTCTCTTCCTGCTCCTTCCAATACCACCCAGCACAATCAGACAAGCCGGACGGACTAGGGGAGCATTATGCGTCTAACGGACAGAAACAGAGATGTGCACAACATCGTTCTTCTCGCCATAGTGTGTTTAGTTCTTCAGCTTGCACTTGCTCCAAACATTGCTCTTTTGCAAGGACATGCTAACTTTGCTTGTATTTTTGCGATGTTGATTGCTTTGAGTATAGGTGGGCGCACGGGAACCATCTGCGGCTTTATTGCGGGAATCTTCTACGATCTTTCGTCCACAAGCCCCATTGGATTAATGGCGCTCCTTTTAACGGTTATGTCGTATATCCTTGGGCGAGAAGTACACAACCGTTTGTCCGGAAACTTTGGATCAAGCGTTGGAAAAATAGCGATTTCAGTTACTGCGGTATCAGTGGCACAACAAGCTTTTTCGTCTATTTTGGGACAGACCACAAATCTCATGGAAGCGCTTGGGTTTATTGCGTTTCCAACCATTATCCTGACGGTCGTGTTTTCTCTACCATTTGCATACCGCTATTCTCGCTCTCAAAGCTCAAATACATCTTTGGGAAAAGAACGTAATTTTCGCGGCGTAAAACGCGCAGCTAAGCATCTGAGGTAGCGTTTCTATGAATATGACGTTGATAATTCTCGCGGTCTGTCTTTTGATCGCTGCCGGACTCATAACTATCTACTTTATATTTGGACGCAAGAACTCTCCTTTCAAGTTTGATATCGGCGGAGGTTCTCCGCGTGCGGCCGGCGGAGCCGATGCGTCACCGGAAAAGACACTGTCTTCACGGCTTGTGGGATTGAGCGTAGCCGTGGGAGCGGTATTTGCCACCTTGTTTGCACGACTCTGGTCCATGCAGTTGGTATCGAGTGATGAGTATCAAAAGCAGGCAGACAGTAATCGCACCAGAACGGTAACCACCGCCGCTCCTCGTGGACGTATCCTTGATCGCAACGGTGTAGAGCTTGTAACCAATCGTCCAAGCCCAACGGTGGTGGCAAAGTCCAATGTTGCTGATGATGACGTAGAGATGCAGGTATTGGCAAATCTGCTTGGCATGCCCAAAAGAGCCGTTTACAGAAAGATCATTGATACGTCGGAAGGTGCGCAAAGTCTGCGTACCGTTGCAATCGATGTTTCTCGCCACGTCGTAGCTGCCATTTATGCTCATCCGGGCGTATTTGACGGCGTCAGCATTGAAGAAAGAACACAGCGCTCATATCCAAACGGTACTCTTGCGGCGCATATCGTGGGATATACCGGCACGGTTACGCAAGAACAACTGGAAAACAGTAAAACAGCCGACGGTGGTTTTGTGTATGCGCACGGTGACATCGTGGGTCAAACCGGGGTAGAGTTGCAATACGAATCAGCACTGCAGGGCGTTCGTGGTGAGCAGACCGTCTATGTTGATGCCAGCGGGCAGGTACTTGACCACAGCACATCCATTGAGCCACAAAGCGGTTCCGACGTTGTTTTAACCATTGATGCAAAGGTTCAGAAGGCAGCTGAAGACGCACTGGTTGATGCAATTAAAGTTTCTCGTGCGGCAGGTTTTTTGGGCAAAGCGGCATCCGTCGTTGCCCTTGATGTAACAAACGGTGAAGTCATTGCCATGGCAAGCTACCCGACCTTCTCGCCAAGCGTTTTTGTCGGCGGCATTTCATCGGCCGACTGGGAGAGTTTACAGTCCGAAGATGCCAATTATCCGCTGATGAATCGCGCCATCGCAGGACAATATCCATCCGGTTCCGTAATCAAGGCGCTTACCACGTTTGCCGGTCTTGACTTTGGCGTATGTACGCCGGAATCCTCGTGGTATTGCACGGGCTTTTGGACCGGATTTGGTGAGGAATACGGTATGCACTGCTGGAAGTTATCCGGCCACGGTACGGTTAACCTTGTTACCGGCATCATTAACTCCTGCGACATCGTCTTTTATGAGATTGGTAAGGGCTTTTTCTACAACAAAGAACACCCCGAAGGCATGCAGGAAATCTTCCGCAAATTTGGCCTTGGTGCGCTCTCCGGTATCGATTTGCCCGAAGAGGCCTCCGGCAGAGTCCCTGACGCTAAGTGGAAGTGGGACTACTACTCAAGCTCGCCGGACGATGCGCGCTCATGGCAGGGCGGAGACAACTGCAACCTTTCCATTGGCCAGGGCGATCTTTTGGTTACGTGCTTGCAGATGGCAAATGCGTATTCAGGCATTGCCACGCGCGGACAGATTTGGAAGCCCCATGTGTTAAAGAGCATCAATGCCCGCTCGGGTAATGGTTCGGTCATCGAATACAAAAATGAAGCTATCATTGAGTGTAAAGAGTCAGATACAAACTACGATATTGTAACTCGCGGTCTTCATGGCATGGTATATGAGGAAGACCCTGCCTATGCCGCTCACTGGACAAGTCTTGACGTTCAGGTTGAAGGTAAGACCGGTACGGCACAGCAGATTACCGTAGGCGATCCGGTAGGTTGGTTTGTTGGTTATGCACCGGCAGACAATCCCAAGTATTGCGTCTGTGCCAATGTCGATTGCGCGCCGTCGGGCGCAGGCTCCGCAATGTATGTTGTCCGCGATGTCTTTGGCGCCATTTATGGCCAAAAAGACACTGCTTCACGATAGGAGGCGAGAAGAACCATGGCACTTGATACGTCGGCTGTTACCAAACAGCGAGGGTTTTCTCGCTTCAAAAAAACAAGCTCTCCCAAAGGACTTACGGTCAATGGCAAAAAGTCTGACGGTAAGCGGGACATTCTTGGCAACTTGTATTTGCCACAGCTCATACCTGCATGTCTTTTGATTCTTATTGGCATTGTGGTTATCTATACCGCATCGCTTAACATCTCCGAGGCAAACTTCCCACGTCATCTTGCGGGTATTGCCATTGGTGCGGTAGTTGCAATTTTGATGTGGCGCTATGATTACCGCAGTCTTGCTAACATGTCTACATTGCTTCTGGTAGTAGTTTCACTTTTGATGATTTTACCGCGCGTCCCCGGCCTCGGTGTATCCGCAAAAGGTATGACCGGATGGGTCAAAATTCCCTTTTTACCGCTTCGTTTTCAGCCGTCAGAGATTGGCAAGATCGGTCTTATTTTTCTGATGGCCGCCGTGGGTGCAGAATATCACGGTAAGGTGGAGACCCTTAAAGACTACGTCAAACTCTGCGGCACGCTTCTCGTTCCTTTTGGCTGTATTATGCTTTTGCCTGACTTGGGAACCGGTCTTATTCTTTTGGCCATTGGCGCCACAATCATCATTTGCTCGGGGGCAAAAAAATCGTGGATTGCAATAACGTTCATACTGCTCGTTGCGGTTGTAACCTTGGTTGTTGCCACGTCTCTTATCCCGGGTATTCCACACATCTTAAAGGACTATCAGATTAAGAGACTGACGGTATTTGTGGATCCTTCAATCGATCCTTCCGGAGACGGATATAACCTACAACAGGCAAAAATTGCCGTTGGGTCCGGAGGTCTTTTTGGCAAAGGGGCAGGCAATGCCACTCAGGCAAGCGGTCGCTTTCTCCCCGAAGCACATACCGATTTCGTATTTGCGCTTTTTGCGGAAGAGTTTGGTTTCGTCGGATCTTTGATTATGCTGGCGCTCTTTGCATGGATGATTTTCTCGACGGTGCTTCTTGCGATGCGCCTTGACAATCCCTTTGCCAAACTCACCCTTGTGGGCTGTGTTGCCATGTGGACGTTTCAAATGCTTCAAAATATTGGCATGTGCATTGGTATCATGCCAATTACGGGTATTCCTCTGCCATTCATCAGTTTTGGCTCCACTTCGATGATTGCGCAGATACTTGCCGTTGGCGTTGTACAATCCGTCTGGCGACATCGGCAAAAATCAGCTTAGAGTGGGGGCGTCATGGCTCGCAGTACATCTACGGCAAAGATCGTCAATTCTTTAGTACATGGCCTCGGAGGCGATTTTGACCAGCTCGAAGCGGTGTCCGTAAGCGTTTTCGTAGATCGGACGTGCCCTTCATATCTGGTGCAAGCACTACGACAAGCTCTTGTTCCCGCGCGCACCAACGCCTCCGTTAACGTATTCGACATAGATGCGGCAAATGCACAGACTTCTCTCATGAAAGCCTCCGATGTGGTGCTTTTTCTCTCCGGCGGAAGTCGGCAGGTGGGCGAGAAGTGCGCCGAGTTTGCATCGCAAAAAATACCCACGGCAATTATCGTTGAATCTGCCGTTGAGGCTCCGCAGATACAAGTTCCCACCGAAGTGGCTGCATACATCACCATTCTTGCAGGCACCTCATCGGAGGCATTGCTTGAGCGTCTGGCTGCCTGGCTTTGTTCTGCCACCGATAAAGGCGTTTCATTTGCCGCGTCGTTTCCGTTTTGCCGGGAGACGTGCATTGCATCACTTATAGCCCAGTGTGCTACCACGAATGCCGCCATTGGTGCCGTAAGTTTGCTTCCCGGCTCCGATATGGCCCTTATGACTGCCTCACAGATACGTTTGGCGCTTGATATTGCCGCTTCCTATGGACTGACTTCACGCATTGAGCGAATTCCAGAACTTGCCGGTGTTATTGGTGCCGGTCTCGTGTATCGATCTGCGGCACGTTCCATGGCAAGCGCAATACCCGTTTTTGGCTGGTTCATTAAAGCATCTCTGGGCTATTTTGGTACGAAGGCAACCGCACGCGCCATCAAGGAGCGCATTGAGCTTCTCAGACGCTCTGAGGGTCAACCGCAGGTAGAGGGATAAAAAATAGAAAATCCATAGTTTTATCGGGCAATCTCACGGTTTTGTGCTAAACTGCTTTGAGCTGTGTTTCTCGCCGAGGGACATGGGGCATCGATACGTTTCCCGCGAATGCCACAGGTCACGGTCTGAAAGCCTTTGCTCGGGCTTTGGAAACCAGTGTTCAAATAATCGTTGCAAGACCGGCAATGAAGGGTTACATACATGTACGCAATCGTAGCAACTGGCGGCAAGCAGTACAAAGTTGCCAAAGATGATGTTATCGCTGTTGAGAAGCTTGATGCTCAAGTTGGCGATAAGGTTAAGCTTGATGTTCTTATGCTTAACGATGGCAAGAAGACCATCGTTGATTCTAAAACGCTTTCTTCTAAAAAGGTAACGTGCGAAGTCCTTGAGCAGTTCAAAGATCAGAAGGTTCTTGTGTTCAAGCTTCATAAGCGTAAGCGTTATCGTCGTACTAACGGCCACCGTCAGCAGCTTACCAAGCTGAAAGTGACATCTCTTCCCACTACTCGCAAGGCCGCAACCAAAACAACCGACGAGTCCGCTGAGTAAAATCGGTTTGGTTTTTTGTATATTGTTACTGCAACAATTTCTGATACCAACCACTTCTAAGATAGGCAGGTAGTACTTATGGCACACAAGAAAGGTCTCGGCTCATCTCGTAACGGCCGCGATTCCCAGGCGCAGCGCCTTGGCACCAAGATTTACGGTGGTCAGTCCATTAAGGCTGGTCAGATCATTGTTCGTCAGCGTGGCACCCACATTACCCCAGGCGTCAATGTAGGACGTGGCAAAGACGATACCCTCTTTGCACTCGTTGACGGAGTTGTTGAGTTTAAGCAGGGCGTTAAGCACGTTGTCAATGTCGTTGAGGCCAAGGCATAAGCTCACCATACGTTATATTGATACACAAGGAGTCCTTCGGGGCTCCTTTTTTTCTAACGTGCTTTATGGTGCCTGTATGCACGCCTTACGTTTCGAAATTGTTTCAAGTTTTATTTTGGCTGGCATATCAAATCCATCCCTGTTATCCTTAAAATACATTCGATAGGTTTTTGGAAGGAGGACACATGAAAAGCAGTCTTACAACAACTTCTCACACACAGTGGTGGTGGCACAATTGGTCTTCCTTCGGTCGATGGTGAGTCATTCCTGCTGTATATCGCTTACAAGGGCTCCCGGAAAGACCGGGGCTTTTTTATTATGAATTTGTTTTTTACTTTGTATCAGACCTTCCTTAATCATTCGTGAAAGGATATATCCATGTCATCCGAACACAAGGACTTCACTTCCACTTCTACTTCCGCCTCTACACCTGCCCAACCCCGCACGGTTGTCCAAGCAAAGTCCGAGGGTGCCCTTGATGTAACCTCACTGGTAACCGTAGCAGTACTTATCGCAGCCGGTTTAATTCTTGATCTTACCGTAGGGAAGGCAATCAGCGCCATTGGTATCGGACCGGAGTTTGTTATCGCATCATTTTGCCTTGCAATCATAGTGCTTAAACCTCGTGCGGTTCAGTCCATTATCATTGGGCTTATCGCCGGCGCGGTCATACAAATTACCACGTCTCTTCCCGGAGCCGACCTTGTTGCCGAACCTATCTCGGCGCTCGTCATGTTTGCATTTGTTTCGAGCGCATTTGCAAAAAGCAAAATCATGCCTTTTGTCGGCTCTTTTATTACCACCACTATCTCCGGTCTTATTTTTGCCGCCATTGCCATTCCCGCAAAACATGCCGGCTTTGATCTGTTTTTAGTCATGATTCCCGTTATCTTGGGCACGGCGCTCTTCAATGCCATTGTGGTGCAGGCACTTGCAGCTCCGCTTACGCAAGTTACAAAAACCACCAATAGCTTTTGAAAACCCCAGCCTACTTTGAGAACCTCAGTCGATACCATATGTGAGAAATTGAGTTTTTTACAAAAAATTTGCGTGCCTCCAAATTCTCGTTGGTTGGCACGCGATTCTTGTATACACTCAAAGTGCCGTCGGAAAAACAACCTTAAACGAACCAATGGATGGCGAGAAGAATATGCAGCCCGTACTTGATTTTCAAAATGTATCGTTTTGCTATCTAAATGGCAAAACTCCCGCACTCTCAGATATAGACTTTAAGCTTAACAAAGGCGACTTTCTTGGCATTATCGGGCCTTCCGGAGCAGGCAAGACAACCCTTACTTCATTAATGTCCGGAGCTATTCCGCATCACTATCAGGGGACGTTTTACGGTGCCGTTCTTGTTGAGGGGCACGATACCTGTGAGATGACCTTAACGGATATCTCGTGCCTTGTGGGCCTTATTCTGCAAGACATTGACGCTCAGATGGTTGCTACCATTGTTGAAGATGAGCTGCTCTACGGACTTGAGAATTTTGGAGTTCCGCACGAGTGCATTATGGATCGTCTTGACTTTGCGATAGAGGCTGTAGGTATAGAGAGCTTGCGGTATAGAGAAATTGCAACGCTTTCTGGAGGACAAAAGCAACGTGTGGCCATTGCTGCAATCATGGCGCTTCAACCGGAGGTCATGGTGCTTGATGAACCTACGGCGGCACTTGACCCCGTATCATCGCAGGTGGTGTTTGAGACGCTTGCCCAGCTTAACCGTACCAAAGGCATTACGATTGTAGTAGTGGAGCAAAAAGTTGCGCTTCTCGCCGAATTCTGCTCTCGTATGTTGGTATTGGCGGGTGGAAAAATTGCAGATGAAGGAAGTCCCGAGGAGGTATTTTCTCATTCTGCGGAGCTGAGGGAGTTGGGCGTTGACAGTCCTCGTACGGCCCGCATTTCAAACTACCTTCACAAACTTGGTCTTTCAAGCCAAAAGAACATCTCACTCAGCGTTCGTGATGCCTGTGCTTCTATCGGCCGTATTGTGGGGGAGAGTAGAAACGTCACATACGAAACTCCGCTTCATATAGAAAACCACATTCAAAAAGACGCACTTCAATCATCCTATTTGCCGGTTATTGATGGTCCCGTTATGGCGTCTGCCACAGGACCTTTTGGAAGAATATCGACAGAAACTCAAGAGAAGACTCCTTCGCTTGAGGTGATTGACGTATCGTTTCGCTACGACGTGAGCAACGATGGCGTCAACCACATTACGTTTTCGGTTGAGCCTGGTGAGCTTGTGGCCCTTATCGGACAAAACGGCGCCGGTAAAACAACGGTTACCAAGCTGGTTAATGGCCTTCTTCGTCCGCAAGACGGAGACGTACTCATTATGGGATCTTCAACTAAGCCCAAAAAAATCAGCGAAATCGCACGTCATGTGAGTACGCTGTTCCAAAATCCGGATTATCAAATTTGCAAAGAGACCGTACTTGAAGAAGTGGCTTTTGGTCTTGAACTCAAAGGCATCGCTTCCAAAGAAGCCACCGAGCGTGCGCATAAGACCCTTGAGCACTTCAATCTTGATCCGGAGGCCTCTCCGTTTTTGCTTTCACGCGGTCAGCGACAGATTGTTGCTCTGGCCTCCGTGGTGGTTTGCGAGCCAGACATACTTATTTTGGATGAGCCCACCTGTGGCCTTGACTATAAGGAATGCATGGTTGTCATGCAAGCCGTTGAAGAGCTTCGCGAGAAGGGCTGCGCGGTTCTTATGGTGTGCCATGACATGGAAGTGGTTTCCGATTTTGCCACTCGCCTGATAGTTATGACGCAAGGCTCAATCATTGCCGACGGCCCGCTTGCCGACGTATTTGCCCAAGACGATATTATGAGAGCGGCTGCGGTTATGCCTCCGCAGATAACGCAGGTTGCCCGTGTTCTGTCTAAACACGTTGATCCTGCCTATACCGGTCTTACCAAGGTATCTGAGATAGCAAAAATGACCGAGCGTATTGTACGTGATGCCAAGAATCGCTCGGCAGCCGCTCGTTTTGTTGAGGCGGCCACTGCAGAACATGCCCAGAAAAACCGCAGACAAAAATCAAGCGACTACGGATACGTTCAAGGAGATACCGAATGACAAATAGCGTGATTGACTATACCGAAGGCTCAAGCTTTCTTCATAAGGCAAATCCAATCACCAAGGTATTTCTCGCCGTTGAACTTTTTGCGGCGGGTATCCTTGCACCCAACTTTCCGGCGATTTGCTTTGTCATTGCACTGACACTTTTCATCAATGTCATCTCGGGTAACGCTAAAAAAGCGTTTAAGCTTCTGGGAGCATTTAGCGTTATCGGCACCTTCATGTTTGTGGTTCAAGCTCTCATTGCAAGATCCGGAGAGCCCGTGTGGTATTTCATTACCGACCAAGGTCTTATAACGGCAGGAAATGTGGCTTTGAGAACCATTGCCTTGGCGCTTCCGTTGCTCTCGATGCTTGCCCTTACTCGTATGGAAGACCTTACCGGTGCATGTGTGGAGGTTTTGCACATTCCGTACCGCTATGCGTTTACCGTCACAACCGCACTGCGTTTTGTTCCGATATTTTTGCAAGAAATGACGAAAATAAAAGAAGCACAGACGGCTCGCGGCATTGAATTTGACTCCAAAAATCCCTTTCGCCGGCTCAAATTGCAACTTCCCTTCATCGTCCCTTTGATAGTCTCATCGGTGAAAAAAGCAGACGCTACCGCGCTTTCGGCGGAGCAGCGAGGCTTTTATTTGCGTACAAGAAAGTCCTCACTTAAGCGCTATCCCATGCAATTCTCTGATATTGCAGTCCTTCTTTTAGGATTTGTAGTGCTTATCGCGATAGCTCTTTGGTAGCTTAAATCATCACAAATCGAGCATTTCGTTTACAGGACGTTGACGTTTCGCGTACCATATAAGCTGCTTAAGAGGAGGCTTTGTGGATACATTTACGGATTTATGCCATATTAATGTCAAGGGTGGCGACGGCGGTGCCGGTTGTATGTCGTTTCGACGTGAGGCATTCGTTCCCAAAGGTGGACCTGACGGCGGAGACGGCGGACATGGAGGCAATGTTGTCGTTGTCGCCGATCCACAGCTCTCGTCGCTCATTGATTACCGATATAAGCATCACTTTAAAGCCGCACGAGGCATACACGGGAAAGGCGCCCGCAGGCACGGCGCGGATGGCGCGGACCTTGAGCTTCGCGTGCCGCTTGGTACGGTTGTGCGCGAGCTTGATCCAACAACGCAAGAGCCCCTCTATGAAATTGCAGATCTCACGTCTCCGCATGAGCGCGTGATTGTCGCGTCAGGCGGCAGGGGAGGCCTCGGCAATACGCACTTTGTAACCTCAGTGCGCCGTGCTCCCGCCTTTGCCGAGAAGGGCGAGCCGGCTCAAGATCACTGGATTGAACTTGAAATGAAACTTATGGCCGACGTTGCTCTTGTCGGAATGCCTTCGGTGGGAAAGAGCTCTCTCATTGCTCGTATCAGTGCGGCCAGGCCAAAAATCGCCGACTATCCGTTTACGACCCTGATACCAAATCTTGGTGTCGTGCGCGCAAAAGACGGACAGTCATTCGTATGCGCCGATATTCCGGGGCTGATCGAAGGCGCAAGCGAGGGCAAAGGGCTTGGGCATCAATTTTTGCGCCATATTGAGCGGACTGCTTTGCTCGCCCATATGGTTGACGTAACCGGTGGCTTTGAGGGGCGAGACCCTATTGACGACTACCGCATTATCAACCGTGAGCTTGAGGCGTATGCGCCCGAACTGTCCCAGCGCCCGATGGTTGTTCTCGCAAACAAATGCGACATGCCAAACACGGAAGAGAAGGTGGAGGAGCTTCGCCGCATGGCAGAGGCGGACGGCCATCAATTCTTCGCAATCTCTACGGTTACCGGACAAAATCTTGATGAGTTGGTTGTTTGGTGCGCCTCTACCGTCGCTGAACTTCGTCAGGAGCTGGCGCTCACAGAACCAACGGAAGACCGCTCGGAGTTTTGGGAGAGCCTTCGTAAGCGTCGCGACAATCACCTCACCATAGAGCGAGAAGAGCGCCATGTATGGCGTGTTTCAGGTACCGCGATTGAGCGTATGGTCATTCAAACCGACTGGGATAATGATGAGGCCGTTGCGTATTTACAGCACAGGTTTGACCGTATAGGCCTTGACGACCAGCTTATAAAGGCAGGCGCCCGTAATGGCGATGAAATCCGTATTCTCGGTTTTGCCTTTAGCTTTGAAGCTGCGGGTGCACAAGAAATTGACGAGGAAGAAGTCCCCGCGGATGCAGCCTCTCTTTCTGAGACGCTGGATGATTCTGACGTCACCGTCGTAGACAAGGATTGATATGTCTGAGGTACCTCACATACTTCCCGGCCTTCCTCATTTGGGCTCCGATGCTTCAAGAACGTACCGAATGGGCATCATGGGCGGTACGTTTGATCCCATCCACTACGGACACCTCGTAGCGGCTGAGACAGCTTTTGATGAACTTAACCTTGATGTCGTGGTGTTTATGCCGGCAGGAAAACCTGCGTTTAAGCAAAATCAACCGGTCTCTGCTGCTGAGGATCGCTATGCCATGACGCTGCTTGCAACCTCAGATAACCCGCACTTTGTTTCAACGCGTTTTGAGATTGATCATAAGGGCATCACGTATACGGCAGAAACGCTTTCCCGTCTGAGAGATCTCTATCCCAAAAACGTGGAGTTTTACTTCATAACCGGTGCCGATGCCATCGCGAGCATTATTTCCTGGAAGGACACGGGGAAGGTAGCGCGTCTTGCTCATTTTGTTGCGGCAACTCGACCCGGTTACAATCTTGAAGGGGCGAGAAGTGCGCTTGAAGCATCAACTTATGATTTTGACGTTACCTACTTAGAGGTTCCGGCATTGGCGATTTCTTCGAGCTATCTCCGCAAGCGTGTGGCACAGGCGCAGAGCCTGCGCTATCTGACGCCGGATAGCGTTGCCGGCTATGTACACAAACATGGCTTATATGGAGCAGATTCAACACCTCTTACGGCACGAGGGGAGCGCTCTTGAGCCAAAGTAGCATTACGTTCATAACACCTTCATATACACCCGAGCAGCAAAAGGTCATAGACCGGCTTGAGGGTGATCTGCATACTCATATGTATGAGGTTAAACCCAAACGGTTTGCCCATAGCATTTCGGTGGGCCATATGGCCGAAACGATGGCACTTGTCTATGACGCCAATCCTTTTTATGCGCGTATTGCTGGCATTTTACATGACTGGGACAAAGTTCTTTCAACAAAGGAAACTCTTGCACGTGCGCGCGCATGCAAGCTTGATATGGGAGGCGCTCCATATCAAAACGTTGCGGGACTCATCCACGGTCCTCTTGCCGCATGCGAGCTGCCAAAGTACTATCCATGGCTTCCGCAAGAGGTTCTCGGTGCTATTTCCAAGCACACAACCGCCGACCTTGAGATGTCGGATCTGGATAAAATTGTTTATGTTGCCGATCTTATCGAGCCGGGTCGTCCTGAGTTTTCCGGTATTGCGCAGGTAAGGGATCTTTTTAAGAAAGGCGCTTCTTTGGATGAGCTCTATCAGACAAGTTTTATGGAGACCCTATCGTATGTGGTAGCATCGAGAAAATATCTCTATCCAAAGTCCGTTGCCATATATAATGCCATGATAGAAAACACACACGCCAAAGAGCAACATTAAGGCGCATACGAGTAGTTCTTGTTGATTGAAAGGAATGGAGCGTACATGTCAGTAACCCCATTTGAACTTGCGACAATTGCAGCCACTGCGGCAGACGATAAAAAAGCGCACGAAATTTGCGTATTGGACCTTACTGAGCTCAGCGACGTCTGTGATTATTTTGTTATCTGTACCGGTGATAATGCTCCCATGGTTGACGCCATAGTGGACGAGGTACGCGAGAAGGTCCGCAAAAATACCGGAATCAGCCCTCTTTCAACCGAAGGCCGGGCAAATCTGAAGTGGATACTTGTTGACTTTGGCTCAGTGGTGGTACACGTATTTCAACCTGAGACAAGGGATTACTACCGTCTTGAACACCTATGGGCGCAAGCACCTCAGGTAAAACTTGACCTTGAAGGTGCCCTGTAGCCTACGTATTGTCTTTACCGGTAGGCATTGTGTCCGAGACACGGCCTTCAAAACGAAGATCACGGCCAAATCGCACGGCATCGGCTCCGTATTTGTCTTTCAAAGCATCGGTAACTGCGGAAAGAGAAGGACGGTGGGGAAGCGTACGCGCACGGGAATGCTGAGAGGCATCCGTATCGTCAAAGGTATTCTCGTCAAAAAGGGTTGGCTGAGTAGGCTTTATATAAACTTCGGAAAATCCGCTTATACCGACACCAATTAAACGCACGGGCTGGCCAAAATGCCATACTTCACCGAGAAGTTCTTCAGCAACGTCGCTAAATTCATCTTCTTGATCCGTTCTGATATCGAGCGTTCTTTGCGCGGTATGCGAAGAGGTAACCGAGTTTTTTATTTTGAGGGTGACTGTATGCCCCTTGAGATGCTTCTTTCTTAGCCTTCTGCCTACGATTCCGCATATATGTTTGATTGCGGCGCGTATTTCATGCTCATCGATAAGATCCGTATCAAAGGTACGCTCATTTGAAACCGACTTTACTTCACGAGGGCAGGCCGCTTCTCGCACATGGGAAACCTCACGACCGGCGGCCCGTGTGACAAGACGCGGTCCGGCGACACCAAATAAACTTTCCATTTGTGAGATATCGGCACGCGAGAGTTGCCCCAGCGTTTTAATGCCGCGTGAATGCAGTTTTCGCGCGGTTGAGGGACCGATGCCGCTCATGGCTTCAATTGGCAGCGGAGCGAGAAACCTTTGCTCGCTTCCGGGAACGACAACGGTAAGTCCGCAGGGCTTCTCGCGCTCTGACGCAATTTTTGCTACGGTCTTATTGCAGCCAATGCCGATTGAGCAGGTTACTCCCAGCTTGGCAACGCGGCGTTGGATGCGTTGACAGATATGTATGGGACTCTCGTGAGAATACCGACCGGGCGTAATGTCAAAAAACGCCTCGTCAATGGATACCTGTTCTACGAGAGGAGTCTCACTACTCAAGATATCCATCACGGCTTTGCTCATCTCTTGATATCGTCCGTAGTTTCCGGACGTCCAAATGGCTTTGGGGCAGAGCTTTTGAGCGGTAAGAGAAGGCATTGCGGAATGGACGCCGAACTTTCGCGCTTCGTATGAAGCCGTTGATACAACACCGCGCTTATCGGGAGATCCGCCGACAATAACGGGCTTGCCGCGCCACTTAGGATGGTCGAGTTGCTCGACCGACGCAAAAAAGGCATCCAAATCCAGAAGGCCAATGGCGGCGCCTTGCCAGATATTTTTGTCAAACGGCGAGGTGTCACCCGCAGGAGATGCGTGAGAGCAAGATATGTCAGGGTGCGTATTCATACAGCTAGTATAGTACATTTAGAGTAAAATGGAACAAGTGTTTCGCCATCTGGAGAACATGCACATTTTGCGAGGTTAAAAATATATCTTGCGAGGTGAATGCATTGCTGTAAACTAGTAAAGCGTTTATGGCTTTGCGGTGCAGCCAATCAATCCAACCGATGCACCGCTTGACTGAAGGAGTTTTCATTGGCAGTTAAGATTCGTCTGGCCCGTCACGGTGCCAAAAAGCGTCCGTACTATCGTGTTGTCGTCGCCGATGGCCGTATGCCTCGCGATGGTCGCTATATTGAGGAGATTGGTCGCTACAATCCACTGACCAACCCCAAGACGATTGACATCAACCTCGAGAAGGTCGATGAGTGGATTTCAAAGGGCGCTCAGCCTTCAAACACTGTTTCTCACTTGGTAGAGATCGTTCGCAGTGGCGCTCCCGTTGTGGAAAAGAAGGCAAAACTTTCCAAGAAGGCTCAGGCCAAAGCTGCCGCCGCTGCTGAGGCTGCCGCTGCTGAGGCTGCCGCAGAAGAAGCTGCAGCGGCAGAGGCTTCTGCAGATGCTCCTGAAGCAGAAGCTGAGTAAACCGTGGCAGATACTATTGAATCTGTAACGGATACCACCTCAGAATCGCTTGCAGAAATGCCTTCCGATAAGGTTGCCGACCTTGTTGAATACATAGTGTGCGGTCTTGTTGATAACGAGGATGCCATTTCTCTTGATGTAACGGATCGTGAGGATGGAGCTCTTATCGAGGTGTCATGCTCCGAGCAAGATGCCGGTCGCATTATTGGACGCAAAGGTCGTACCATCAAGGCCATCCGCACGCTTGCGCGTGCCCTTGGTCAACGTGTTGGCACTGCGGTAGATGTTGAGGTTGTAGGCTAAGGCGTGCGCGAACAATATCGGGCTGTAGCCTATGTGGTAAAAACGCACGGTAAACAGGGGGAGGTTGTGATAACACCTATTCACAACCTTCCCTCTGTCATAGCTAGGGACATGACCGTTATACCGGTACCGCCAGCACTAACGGGTCCTCGGAGCCTTGAGGTTACCAAGGTTGTCTCCGATACACGTCACGGCAGTTTGGTATCGTTTGCCGGCGTAGATTCTCTCGGAGACGCAAAGAACTTGGTGGGAAAGACGCTTTTGGTACGCCAAGCGGATTTGCCTCAAGACTTTGCACTGCATGACGTGAATTCGCTTTTAGGCAGAGAAGTTATTGACGCTCACTTTGGGCTTCTCGGCACGCTCTCAGAAGTGCTCTTTACACCGGCACACGATGTGTGGGTCGTCAAAGGCACAAAGAAAGACATTCTTATTCCCGTGGTTGGTGCATACATACGTGAAGTACCTTCTGCGGGCGCTCTATACGTTGAGGTGCCGGCGGGTTTTGTAGGTGAGAAGAACGGGGAGGACACATGATGCATTTTGACATACTGTCGGTCTTCCCTGAGGTTTTTGCCCCATACCTTGATGCGTCCATTATGGGTCGCGCCCAAAAAGCAGGTATTTTTGACTTTACGGCACATGATTTGCGCAAATGGACTCACGACCGTCATCACAGTGTAGATGATGCACCGTTTGGCGGCGGCCAAGGTATGCTGATGAAACCGGCTCCCATATTTGAGGCGGTTCGAGACATTGCTTCTCAGGCGTCCACAAAGCCATATACGGTGTTTTTCTCGCCCGCAGGCAAGCCCTATACGCAAAAGGTGGCAGAGCACCTCTCTTCCCAAGAGCGCATTCTCTTTGTGTGTGGTCGCTATGAGGGTATGGACGAGCGCTGCTACGAGCTTGCCGATGAGAGTATCTCTTTGGGCGACTATGTACTTACAGGCGGAGAGCTTGCCGCGCTTGTGGTGATCGACTCAATTGTTCGTCTGCTTCCGGGAGCTCTCGGAGATGAAATGAGCTCGCGTGACGAGTCTTTTTCCGAAGGTCTTTTGGAGTATGCTCAATATACGCGGCCGGCGGATTTTGAGGGCAGGCTTGTTCCGGAAGTTCTCCTTTCGGGAGATCATGCTGCCGTTGCCGGATGGCGCAGGAAGTCTTCGCTTGAACGTACTGCCATCATGCGGGAAGATCTTCTCGCAAATGTATCACTCAGTGCTGAAGAGCAGGCATTTATTGAAGATATACGGGCGCATAAAAAAGCGTCCGGCATTCAATCCGGCGGAAAAGGGGAGGATGAACGTAATGACACACACTGAAGATTCTTCTCACCACACGTCCAGCGCAGTGCTTGAGTATGTATGGATTATCCTTGGCGCATTGGCTCTTACGTTTGTTTTAAGAACTTTTGTTTTCAATGTATTTACCGTTCCAACAGGATCCATGCTGAACACCATTCAAGAAGGAGACCTTTTGGTGGGGGAGAAGGTTACTCTTCTCTGGGATCAGCCAAAGCGCGGAGATGTGGTAACGTTTCGCAGCCCTGCCGACGAAGAAACTCTTCTGGTAAAACGAGTCATTGCCACCGCAGGACAAACAGTGGATTTACGCGACGGTGCCGTATATGTTGACGGCGAGAAGCTTGATGAACCGTATACGGAAGGCAAGCCAAGCACGTCTCTCGCGTCTCAACCCGGTGCAAAAATTACCGACTATCCCTATACTGTTCCTGACGGATGTATCTTTGTTATGGGAGATAATCGCACCAATTCTCTTGACTCTCGCTTTTTTGGACCCGTTCCTCTGAAGAACGTCACCACAAAGACACTGTTTATTTTTTGGCCCATCAACCATGCCCGAGGACTTTAATGCTCGAGCCTAAGAGAAAGATGGATATGAGCACCACACCACTTACTTTCCAAGATATGATTCTGGCTCTGGAACACTACTGGGCAGATAAGGGCTGCACCGTTATGCAGCCTTATGACTCTGAGGTCGGCGCCGGCACGTTCCATACGGCTACCATTTTGCGCTCACTCGGGCCCGATGCCTGGCGCACCTGCTATCCTCAGCCCTGTCGTCGACCCGCCGACGGCCGCTATGGCGAGAACCCCAACCGTCTGCAGCATTACTATCAGTTCCAGGTGCTCATTAAGCCGTCGCCGGCAGATTCACAGGACTTGTACCTCGGCTCTCTTGCGGCCATCGGACTTGATCCAAAAGATCATGACGTGCGCTTTGTTGAGGATGACTGGGAAAGCCCAACGCTCGGTGCCTGGGGCCTTGGTTGGGAAGTCTGGCTCAATGGCATGGAGGTAACTCAGTTCACCTATTTCCAGCAGGTAGGCGGTATTGAAGTTGATCCCGTTCCTGTTGAGATTACTTATGGCCTTGAGCGCATTGCCATGTATGCCCAAGGGGTTGACTCCGTTTTTGACCTTGTATGGAGTTATCTGCCCGACGGCACTCCGATGACCTATGGAGAAGTCTTTTTAGAGAACGAGCGCGAGTTCTCGACCTATAACTTTGAAGTGGCTAACGTAGAGCTTATGCGCGAGAAGTTCGATGAATACGAGGCAGAATGCCATAGCTGCCTTGAGCGCAAGCTACCGCTGCCTGCATACGACTGCGTCATGAAGTGCTCTCATGCCTTTAACCTGCTTGATTCTCGTGGCGCTCTTTCGGCGGTAGAGCGCGCGAACTATATCCTGCGCGTGCGAACGGTTGCCAAGGCTTGTTGTGAATCGTATCTCAGCGAAGTTGCCGCTAAAAAAGATGACAACAACCAGAATGATGCTCAGAAAAAGGAAGTGGCCTAAATGGGGGAAACCAAGGATTTTTTGCTTGAAATTGGCACCGAAGAAATGCCTTCCGCACCTCTTTTGAAGGCTGTCACACAGTATAAGAAGCTCATTGTTTCCGGACTTGATGAGGCCGGACTTGCTCATGGTGAGGCACGTATTATCTCAACTCCACGTCGCCTGAGCGCCTATGTCAAAGACGTTGCCTTGGCAACCGAAGAGATCAACGAAGTTATGCGTGGCCCTAAGTGTGAGATTGCCTTTGACGCGGAAGGAAATCCTACGAAGGCTGCCTTGGGTTTTGCACGCAAAGCCGGTATGGACGCCTCAGAGCTTACCCGTCGCGTTGATGATGACGGCCATGAGTACGTCTTTGCACAGCGTATCATTCCCAGCGTTTCTGCCATCAAGATTTTATCCGAGCTCTCTGAGCGTATCATTCCCGCAATCGATTGGCCTCGCAGTCAAAGGTGGGGCTCCACGCATGAGCGCTTTGTCCGTCCAATCCGCTGGATCTGTGCTCTTCTCGGCACTGAAGTCGTACCGGTAACCTACGCAGACGTTACCGGCTCAAATACGACGCAGGGTCATCGCGTCCTTGGGAGTGGTGCTCATGTGGTAGACGAGCCGTCACACTACGAGCAGGTACTTGAGGCGACATACGTGCTTTCCGCAGAGCGCCGCCGCAGCGTTATTTTGGACGGTATTGCGCGTATTGAAGAAGAGCGTCCTGGTTTTCATGTGGACACACCCCAGAAGGTTCTTGATGAGGTCATCAACCTTACTGAGTGGCCGAGCGTTTTGGTAGGCACCTTTGATGAAGAGTTTCTCAAGGTTCCTCATGAAATCATTACCGAGTCCATGCTTTCAAACCAGCGCTATTTCCCCATATATGATGCAAACGGCGAGCTTACCCGTGAGTTTGTCATTGTCTCCAACGGAAATCCAGCGTGTTCACAGCAAGTCATTGACGGTAACGAGCGCGTCGTGCGCGCCCGTCTGGACGACGCCAAGTTCTTCTTTGAAGAAGACCTTAAACATTCACTTGACGAATTTACCGGCGAACTTTCCGACGTCGTTTTTCAGGAAAAACTGGGAACCGTCCTCCAAAAGGTTGAACGTATCGAGAAGATCGCTGCGTTTCTCGCGCAGGCTGATTCCGACAATGACAACACGGTTGTTGAACATGCTCGCCGAGCCGCACATCTTTCCAAGGCCGACCTGGTGAGCCAGGCCGTTGTTGAGTTTACCAGCCAGCAAGGTGTCATGGGTGGCTATTACGCAAAGGCCGCCGGTGAGAGCCCTGACGTGGCAGACGCCATTCGCGAGCACTATCGTCCACGCTTTGCGGGAGATGAGCTTCCTTCCGGACCCATTGGCCGCTATGTTGCCGCGGCTGACAAGCTTGACACCATCTGTGGCCTTTTTGCCATCGATGAGCCGCCAACCGGCTCATCCGATCCGTACGCCGTGCGCCGGGCAGCCATTGGCATCATTGCTTTGCTCCGGACAATGCCCAATGTACGCCTTAAAGATTGCATCCGCTATGCGCTTGATCTCTATACAGAACAAGGCTTGCAATTTGATACACCAGAGGTTCAGAAAGAGGTTGAAGCATACTTCCTTGGACGTTTGGTTACCATTGCACGAGATGAAAAGATCTCCCAAGAGGCCATTGATGCCGTCGCACACATTAGTGTCATAGACCCAGAGGAGTTTTTGCGCCGCACGCGCGCGCTTGACGATGCCCGCATTGAAGATCCTGAAAACTTTGAGAACCTTGCGATTGCCTACAACCGTGCCTCTAAGCTTGGCGATATGTCGCTTGGAACCGACGTCAATGAGTCTATTTTGACTGCTTCAGAGCAGGCACTTCTCGATGCGTGTAAAGAAGGCGAGAAGAACGTTCAGGATGCACTGATGGACAACGACTTCAGAAGTGCGACACGTGCGCTTGGAAAACTTCGCAAACCGATAGATAAATTCTTTGACGATGTGCTTGTTATGGACGACGATACTACCGTTCGCGGAAATCGTTTGCGTCTTTTGAACAGATTTACGCAGGTATTTGAACACGTCGCCGATATTGGTGCACTTTCGCGTAAAAAGTAAGGTAAGCTGTAAGATGTTGTGGTATAAGCAATACTATCAGTAACTTACTACTGAAAGGACTTACGATGATACCTCTCGATCTTGACAATGATATCTTTGATACCGGCGTCCCTATCTTGTATGTAATGTCTGACGCTCGTGGCGATACAGGCATTGCGGTTGTTCGCGCCGCTGCGGCTCAGTTTGACGGCCTTGAGATTGAGGTCATTCGCGTTCCTAACGTGAAGAATGTCGATCAGCTGCGTGAGTACTTTGATGGCAGAAACGACGGCAAGCGGCCTCGTGCGGTCTTCCACACCTTTGCCGATGCGGCACTTCGCCGTGAAATTCGCCGTGAGCTTGATGCTCGCAAGATCCCTTCCATTGACCTGTTGGGACCTTCCGTTACCATTTTGTCAACGCTTACAGGCGAGGAGCCAAGCAGAGCCATTGGCGCAACTTTTAAGGGAACTATTGAAAAATAGCAGCTTCATTTGTGTATACACTGTAGATGACCTTGATAAAGCCGGGATCTTTGGATTTCGGCTTTATTTTTTGTCTCTATTATACTAGACTTAACATATAGGTGATATTACTGTGGTATATTTAGTCAGATACCACAGTATTAGAGATCAACATATGAACACCGAAGATTTGGTCATCACCTTTAAGAAAAGCATGGCAAAACTCAGCAAGACCAAGTGCCGAGAGAACCGTCACCTGACACCTCTCAAACAGCTTGTACCGAATCCGAGTCCGGGATATGTTCAACGTGATTCTGCTCTATATGGATTATTGGGTCGGTGATAAGGCTTAAAAGCGATATTATGGTTGCACTGTGATATACGAATAAGGGAGAGTCATGCCATCAAACATTCCCGCAATCACAATCCGAATAGATCCGGAGGTCAAGAAAGAGGCTACTATTATCCTTGATGAGCTCGGACTCTCAATGTCAACAGCTGTTAACGCATGCCTGAAGGCGCTTGTGCGGGAAGGCGGGATGCCCTTCGAGATGAAAGTTGCACTAAAGAAGAATGAGGAATAGACATGGTTGATCTTTGCTATCAAGATGAGAGCGGTAGCTTATATACAGGAGATTCGCTGGCATAGCTTAAAACCATAGATGAGGAAACGGTGGATTTAGTATTTGCCGACCCATCATATAACATTAAAAAGGCTGCTTGGGATTGTTTTGACTCTCAGAATCAGTATATTGAATGGACAGCTAAATGGGTTTATGAAGCTGCAAAGACTTTAAAGCCGTCTGGAACTTTGATGATCTGCGGGTTCACTGAGATTCTTGCTGACATCAAACACGTCGTCATGCCTGACTTCCAAGCATGTAAATGGCTTATCTGGTTTTACAGGAATAAGGCAAACCTTTCAAATGACTGGGGGCGATCTCATGAGAGTATCTTGGTTTTACGTAAGTCGAAAAAATGCTTTAACGATGAACACTGACGACGTTCGAATTCCTTACGGAGCTCACACGCTTAAATATCCTTCCCATCCCCAGGCGGAAACAAGTCAATATGGGAATGGAAAGACAAAGAAACAAGATAACTGGACTCCAAATCCGTTGGGAGCAAAGCCTAAGGATGTTATCGAAATTCCAACGACCTGCAACGGAATGAATGAGAAAACACCTCATCCAACTCAGAAACCTGAAGAACTGCTGAGACGCCTCATTCTAGGCTCAAGCAATGAAGTAAAGAACAGTTTATTTTTTGAGACTAGAGATCGATTTTTATAGGGATGGCGCTGCCATTTTTGAAGCAAAAGGTTAGCTGATTGGATTCTACGTCAACGTGGTCAATGAGAGCTGACCAGAGTGCAACCGAGAATTCATGAGGTAATTCTGATGAGCGAAAGCGCTCATAAATCCCCGTAACAGCAGCAATCTGCTGCTGTTTGCACTGTATCAATTCAGTCAGTGTTTTTTGTTTCTCCTCGGCTTGTTTGTACTGTTTAAGTAGACTTTCATACTCCTGCATAAAGGTTTCTTGGTTTTGAAGTTCCGTCCTATTTTTATCAACTAGCTTTTGGACTTGTTCTTGAAGATTCTCTAAGCGCTTATCAACGCGAGTAAGTTTCTTTTTATCATTCTCTGTTGTAAGCTCACGTGTCAGTTCATCTATAAAAATGTTATCGTTCATCCTAAGTTCTGAATACAGAACTGGAATCGCCTGCATAAATGCGCTTTTTAGCAACTCCTCTTTAACGGTTGGCGAGTTCGGACATTGCTGCTCCTTGTCATGCCTATGAGCGCATTGCCAAACATAGCTAGGTGATGGCTGATTCGCATGCCAGTGCTTGCGTCCATAAAAACTCCCGCACTTGGTGCATACAAGACGTGAGGCAAAGTAGTGATTTTTTGAGCTGCCTGACGAATGCCTTGTTTGGTATTCATATTAAACCTGATCCCAAATTGCAGGTTCAATAATGGGTTCATGATGACCTGTAACGTAGTATTGAGGTGCTTCTCCTTCATTAGCTTTGGTTTCTTTTGTTAGGAAGTTCACTACCACAGTTTTTTGCAGTAACACATCTCCACGATATTTTTCATTGGTCAGGATAGAACGAATGCTGGTGGTAGACCAAGTTTTCTTACCCCGAGTAGTTTTAAGCCCTCTCGACTCAAGTTCATGTGAATATCCACAGCACACCTCCTTAGCACGCGACGTCGTTTTGAATGTGAGCTGAGAGCGCATCTTTGTAGGGGCTGTCATAACCCCTGCCGCAAGAATTGAGGAGTACACCACTTTTGAGAAAAAATTTTGTGACCCAGCTAAGTAAAAAAGACCCACTGGCAAAGCGGTGAGAAATTAACTGAACCAAATTGCTAGAAATTAATTCAATTATTCCTTGCATTTGATGTTGAGCGGACTATAATTTGATTCAATCGAATAAGTAATTTCACGTGGCGTCTTACACCCTGCAATTACAGCCTGCAACCACCACACAAATTTATTTGGCTTTTGATGTCAGGCAAATTACGGGGGGATGTTAGTATGTCTTTAAGAATACCAGACGTGGATTTAATTCAGTTTGATGAAATTGCTCAGTTACATCCGATTGCACTTAAACTTCCGTACATTAGGTCAGAAAAGAATGGGTATTTTTCGCTGTTGGGAAACGATGGCGTTTTGGATTACACAATTATCAATGAGACTAGCAATGAAATTTTTTCACTATGTACAGGAGAAAATTCGGTTAGTGACATTTTAAAAATAATCTGCACTGAATATAATATTGAAGATGAGTCTTTGGTTAAAAAGGATCTGAAATATAC